>Ga0207650_10001163_pt1 | contig 19328 bp, 17 predicted proteins | sample KBSS63metaG_FD_184325 | JGI IMG/M metagenome (GOLD analysis project Ga0207650, IMG submission 184325) | Switchgrass rhizosphere microbial communities from Kellogg Biological Station, Michigan, USA - KBS S6-3 metaG (SPAdes) (version 2) | ecosystem: Host-associated > Plants > Roots > Rhizosphere...
CCCAAACCTGGTGCGTCGCTTTTGTGCCAAGTGGCCCGCCGGGTTTCGGCGTCGCACCAGGTTTGGGGGTCGGCTTCTTGGTGGCGGCGGGAGAGGGTTTCGGAGACGGCTTCTTGTTGCCGCTCTGGGCCGCAACCCCGAGCGCTAAGAACGAAAGCATCAGCAATGAGGCAATTAATTTTCGCATCGCCGTTTACCGGTTAACTTGCACGAGAGTGGTGCAGTTTTTGGATTTCCTCTGTGCAACCTTTGTGTTCTTTGTGCCTCTGTGGTGGATTTCGTCGCCAAACATTCACCACAGAGGCACAAAGAACACAGAGGATGCACAGAGAGTTTTCAAACATGACATTCCCCAAGGAGCATTAGCTGTTCATAACGTACCAAGTGAGCCCTTCCTAACGGTCGGGCTTCTGCCACGCTGGTTGGCGACTACTTCCTGGGTTCGAACGAAAGCTGATAGGTGACGTAGGCCGGTTTCTCAAATTCAACTATGCGCTCGATCAATCTTCGGTACTGCGCGCTTTCCTTTGGCGCTCGCACGGTGACGTGGAAAGATTTCGGGATGCCGTTCAGGTCGATGTTTTCCTGAATCTGAAAATCGGTCAGGCCCGTCGCTGTTTGCAGAAACAGCAGCAGCCCCTTCTGCGTTCCGCGCCACTGCGACAAATATGCGGCGCTCGCCGTTAGCTCACGCAGGCGGCCCACGCCGGTGGCAATACTAGCGCGCGAAAAATCGAACTCGCCTTTAACCTTCACGCTATCGTCAAAGAGCTTTGTCAGATTCGTCCAGTACGCGAGAAACGGCACAAACTCGTCCGCCGTACGGCGCGGATCGAATATCGCATCCAGCCTCCGGAGCACCGCTTCAGAAGGCTCCTGCAGCGACTCCATCACCTGCAGCAAACCCGTTAACGGATTGCCGGCGTTCAGCGTGCGCTGAAACACTGCCGGCAGCAGTTCTGCAATTTCACTTCGCTTCATCTTCGCTCACCACTTCGACCTTGTGTTCACCGGAAACAAATAACCAGGTATCCGGTAGCGTCACGCGATCGGGAAACACAATGCTGGAAGATGACTGGTAGCTGGTCCCATTGTCGTTGCTGCGATAAATACCGAGTGGGCCGCCCGCCAGCACGATGTTTGTTTCGTCGTCGCCAGCAATCGCGGTAACCGGATGGAAGCGGAGATCCGCCTGGCCGCGTATCGGCAGACCGCAGGTCGTCACCGGCGCATGCCACGCCGCCTGGTCGCCTTTGTTCAAGTCAAGCCACAACACGCCGCCTTCGTGCGTCGCCGCGTAAGCAAAGGCGCGGGTGAACGCCAGGCCGCGACAACTGCCGCCGGCCCATCCCTTGATAAACCGCGTGCCTTCGCCGGGAGGATCTGAGCCGCGCAATTCCCAACGCAGGCAGCCTTTCGGCGCCTCGTTGCCCGCCACGAATGAGCCGGCCCAAAGAAAAGTCTGCGCCCCATCCTGTTGCACTTCGAGCACGCGGATGTCGTCGTCTTTGCCGCCAATCAAAGTGAAACTTCCCGACTCACCGCTGCGACTGGAAAAGAACACGCCGTTCTTGCTTCGCGCTGACGCGGCGACGAAGAACGTGCCCCTGATGCCCACCGAAGCGGCAACTGCGGTGAACCCGAGCGTCGGCCGGCTGGCGTCCACCGCGATCGGCATCGGTATGGCGTTCTCCTTGAGCACTAACTCATATAGCCCGTTGTCGGTTGCCATTATCAAAAGTGGCAAGCCCTGGCGCGAGGTCCACGCCAGGTCGTTCACGGCAAAAGCCGTGAGCGCGGCTCCGCGCCAGGTTTCGCCGCAATCGTTGGAAACGTAAACGCGCGACCCGCCGGCTGGCAGGCTGGTAACTGCGGCGACAAGTCCCGCCTGCAAAGTGTTCACGCGGACGTGGACCGTCTCTTCGTCGTCGGGAAAGTTATCGATCATTTCCCAGCCGTCGCCGTTGTCCATCGAACGAAACATCTGCCCGTGCGTGGTCGCATACCAGGTGTCAGCCTGGAAGGCATCATTAGCGAGCGAGCTGATATCTTTCTCGGGAACTTCGTCAACAAATAATTGCACGCTGTCGACATAACTTACGCCGGGCTCGGCGAGCATGATGTCGTACACATGAGACACGCGCAGCGGCTGACCAAAGGCCCAACCGGGCGACGGCAACGTCGAAGGCAGCGGATTGATGGTTTGATGCAGTCGCATGAGCACGCGCCGCTTAACCGCCTCCGCATCCTCGCCGCGATGAACGATGGCCCGCGCTTCAACTCGCACATCTTTGTATTTCACCCAATTGACGAGACAGGTAGTCCCCAGCGGTCGCCGCTCCGACAGCGATCGTTGAATGTTGGCCAGCGCCTCATCCGTCTGGTGCGCCTTGAGCGCTTCCTGCGTCACCCGGCCTTCCGGTCGCTGTTCTTCCGGAACAAAAGGAACGAGAAGAACTTCGATCGTGCCGGGCGGCGCGTGAACCCAGAGCATTGCCTTGGTGAACGCCTTCGCGCGCGCGATGGATCCTGAAGCTGCCGCCACGCCCGAGCTGCGCATTGCGAGCGATTCGAAGTCGCTGGCCGTCACGGCGCGTTGCAACGAATGCAGCTCCTGGGGACCACGCACGAGCGCGTTATCAAGTGACTCGGCAGCGCGTCCGCCGGTAGCAGGCTCGGGATTTGTGACCGTGACGCCGGGGATCGGATCGCGAAGTGTAGTCAGCGTGTTTGCGGCGACGTTGCCGGCCGGCCCGCCGCCGGAGCAGTACCAAAGCCTGATCTGCCGGTCGGCCTTCGGCACGTCGGCTAACGTCTGCGGCGTCGCCTCGAGATTCCCGGTCTCGTCTTTTGATTGCACGGCCGGCGCAAAAGTTATGTTGCCGGTGATGCGATCGACGATGTAGACCAGCTTGCGGCCAAGCAGATTGCTGAAGTCTTCCGACTCGCGCCAGACGATGTACGCCTTGCCGGCATACTCGATCGCGCGCACGCGCCCGGTTAATTCCTCGCGAGCTGCTTCGACGCCGACGATGAGTTCAAGATCGTCGCTGGTCGCGGCAACGATTGGCGCGCGGCGCGCCGTAACTGAAGAACCCGGCAGACCAGTTCCCTTTCCGGCGTCTTCGCCTTCGATCAATTCACAATGATAAGCAAGCGCGTCAACCTGTGTTTTGCCCGCCGGGATGGCTGTGGTTTGAGTTACTACAAAAACCGGCGGCTGTTCACCACTCGCGCGACCCAAGGTGACGCGCGTGCCCCGCGGAATTTCAACCGGCTTATCCTGCGCCTTGCTCAAAGTGAACCGCAGCGTGACACTGGCGGCCACCGGCGGACTCAACTTGACTCCGATCAATCTTAAGAATTCGACGTACGCTTTTTCCGGCAGACGATTCAACCGATAAATCATCGTCTCCGTCAGGTGGGCGAACAGCTCGAGGATCACAATGCCGGGGTCACCCGGTGACAAGTCGGTCCATTGCGGGCACTCGCTCTTGATGATGCGCTTCGCCTCTTCCAACAATTGTTGAAAGTTACGGTCATCGAGGTTGGGTGGTTTCAGTGTCATCCGGTCTGATCTCCCGCCAGGTCAACTGAAAACGCCAGCTCCTCCAAAGTCTGCGTGCGGCGCAAGCGATACGTAAGTGAAATTTCGAGACGGTCGGGCGACTGGGAATTGGGCGCGGCGTCGAGGTGGACCACTTCGGCGCGCGGCTCCCAACGATCGAGGGCCTGCCTGACGTAATGTATCGCCAACCCGGAAGTGGTGTTGTCGTTTGGCGAAAACACGAGGCGGTGAAGTTCGCAACCGTAGTCGGGTCGCATTACCCGTTCGCCGGGAATGGTCGAAAGCAGTAAAAGGATCGACTGCCTGACTGAAGCCTGGTCGTCAACCATCGCGATGCCGCCGGTAGGAGAAACTCCCAGGCCGGGCGGCGGATCGGTTACCTCCATGAGTTCAGTGGACTCATGCGGCGGCGAAGTGACAAACGGATAAAGAAATCGCCAGGCGTTGTAACGACGAGCGTTCACCCCAACTCCTCCACGAACGGCTGTCCCGCATCGTTAACTTTGTATTTCACGAGCCCGGGCGGCGTGCCGTCAGTCAAACCGGTGACGGTGTCGAGGCACAAACGCCGGCCGCCGATTTGAATCAGATCGGAGTAACCGGCGGTAACTTTTAGCGTCGTAACGCAGGGACGGATGCCGACGTTCATGTTTGGACAACCCTTTATCGTTCTGCCTTCCGGATCGTTTTCAACCAGCACGCGGCGGCTGTTGACGGTGACCCAACTTTGTGACGGCACATTCTGCACGATTCCTAATTCGTGCTGGCAAACCACTGTTGCATCTTCCGTTATGAAAAACATTTCGCCTCTTGGCCAATAGCCCGTAGTTCAGAGTTCAGCCTTTAGGTTGCGTGTTCCCCACCTCACAAGCTAAAGCTTGAACTCTAAACTGCATGAGCGCTTCGTCAGCTGGGAGCGCTAATACTGGGAGCGCAGACATCCTGTCTGCCGCCCGATTCGTTAGCATCCAAGGTTGAGTGGTCGCGTTTTCGCGCTGCGCGCTCATTGCAGACAAGATGTCTGCGCTCCCAGCGTAATCGCGCTCCCGGGGTAACCATCAGCCGCGTTGGAAGTCGATCTTGTTTGCCTTGATGACTAAATTCCGTCCAGGCGCTTCAACCTGCAGGTCGCGCTGCGAATGCAGCGTAACTTTCTCCGGCGACATCTCGATGAAACTTCCGTCGCTGTTCTCGAGCCGAACTATTTGTTTGGCATCGTCAAGGCGAACTCGTTGCCCGCCCGGCGTGCGCAGGGTGTAACGCTTCACCGCCGTTTCATCGACGCCCCAATCCCATTCGTCTCTGCTCCACATGCCGTACAAACCGCCGAGCACGACGCCGTTCGCCGGATCGCCGCTCGGAAGCAACACCAGCACCGTGTCGTCGACATCCGGCAGCGCCAGCAGTCCCTTGCCCATGCCCGCGCCAGGCGTAACGACGCCCATCCATTCGGTCTCAATATCTTTATAAGTCGGCAGCTTGACGCGCACCCGGCCATAGCCTTCCGGATCGTTGACGTGTGTGACGACGCCGAGGGCCGCGATTGGCCCATCCCGGCGCGCGCGACTCGGCGGCGGCTCGGTAGAAATGGCCGAGACATAACCCTTGACACTGTCGAACGTGTGATCGACGGACGTGAGCACGTAACGGCCGGCAATCGCCGCGGCCACATTCTCGATCTGCACAGGCGTGCCCGGTTGCAGTTTCGCGTTGCCCTCAGCCACGCCGCGCAACACGACTTCACGCGCGGCGCGAGCGTCGAGTTCAGCCTGGGCAATTGCTTCCGCCTGAATGTCGTCGCTCAACATTTCATCGATGATGATCCGCTCACCGCTGCCGCCAACCTTCGCGGGTTCAGCCGTCGCGGTCGTATCGCGGCCGCTGCGCGCCGCTTCCGCTTTCCCCTCATGTTGCTCGACGCGCAGGGGGTCCCAGCCCGTAGTCGAAACTGAACGGCAGGCGGCGTCGCTGTTTATTTCAACGCGCGCTTCCAGCAAAGTTTTGCCGAGTCTGAGCGTGACCGCTTCGCCGATTCCTTCGAGCGTTAATAAATGGAGCGTGTCGCCGCGCAGCGTGAAGTAGAGGCCGCAGCGTTCGGCCGCTTCCGCGATCAATTCGAAGTCAGACTGACGAAACTGAACCAGGCGCGCTCGGGTCGGCCCAGCGTCGGGCGCCTCCACGGTGAGTTGTAGATCGGCGACAATTTCTCTAACGAGGTCGGCGAGCGTCTGCTGCAGGTGAGCGCGCACCGGCTGCCGCTTTCGCAGTTGATGCAGCACGTCGTAGCCGCGTACGCGAACTTCGCGTCCACGCGACGGCTCGTAAATGTGTTCAATAGCGGTAACCTGTCCCGTGAAGAGCGGCTCATCAGTAGCCGATGTACGAACGCGCAAAGTTGAACCGGCCGAAAGCACATCGCCTTTCATCATCGCGTCCGTGGGCTCGAGAAAGCTAAGCTCACAAAGCGCGGGCAGCGAGAGACGCTGTTGCACGCGTACCGACCACAGTCTTCGCTTCTCCTCGATCGGCAAAGACGTTCCATCGATTTCGACGAGGAGATGCGGGAGCGTTTGTAACTGCAGGCTCATCGCTGGCCCTCCAGAAAAGAGAGCGGCGGAATCTGCAGCGGCGTGCCCGGCCGAATGTGAAGCGGATCGGCGATGTCGTTGAAAATTGCCAGCCAGCGCCACAACGAAGGATGACCGGAGTATCCGTAGAACTGAAACTCGAGTTGGTCCAAGCGTTCACCGGCGGCAACGTGGTGAACTTGAAACTCCGGCGTGGCTGCGTTTGTTGCCGGAGTGCTTCCGGTTTGCGTGGTTGGCTGCGGCGAAATTTCGTTTGGCAACGGCACCGGAGGTAAAGCGCGACGTTCCCTGACGAGAGAAGCAGCCGAGTCGGCGACTCGCAGAAAGCGCATACTTAACCACGAACGCAGCGGCTCGCCGCCGGGCGCGAAATAATCGAGGCGCTCGGCCACTGCCGCAACCACGCCGGGAATGTTCCAGCTCTTTCCCCAAACAAAACGGACCAGCGGCGGCCGCCCATAGTTTTGTTCGTCAGCCGCATTCTCAGCGAGTTGCCACAGCGGGTAGGTTAAGTCTCGCACGTCTGTAACTTTGGCCGACGAGCCGGCCAGACTGACGTCGAATAAAAGATTCAGGTGAAGTTCCGTCGTGCCGCCGCCGGTAAACAGCAACGCATCATCAGCGAGACCGGCGCCGGTCAACACTCCGCCCGCCGAGCGGCGTGGACGAATGCCGGCGAGGCGGCGCACCAACATGTCTTCCGGATTCAACATGCAGGAGATGCGCTCGCCCGTTTCTTCGATTAAGAAAGCTACTCGTTCCACAGCACTCCTCGCTGCTCGCGATCAAGTCGACGCAGACTCTCTAGTTCCGTCTCGCGCAAAAACAGCTCGTCGGTCATTTCAAATAACGGCGGCGGCGGCAGGGCCGGCCAGCGATCATCATTTGAATCGATTGGCGTTTCAGAATTACTGACGGCGAAAGTTCGATCGGGTCGGGCGCTGTCTATGAACATTGGTTGGTTAAGGCTTCGAGATACGGCGGCCGGCGTCGGTCTGACAGGCAACGTCCTTGCCGCGCTACGCTCGACGTACATGGGTTCTGCGGCTTTCGCGACGTTTTGGGCCATCACAGCCGGCGGCTTGGGTCGGAGTTTAGCCTGAGCACGCTTGTTATCACTTAAGTCGTCGATGTTCAGAATTGAGCGTCTGCTCCGGGCGCGGCTCTGAAATGAAGGTCTATTCGACGAGCGCGGCGTGTCTTCAACAAAAGTTGTCGCTTCCCGGTTCTGCGTAGTCGACGAGGAATTGATCGTCGACTCCGGTTTGGCATCCTCGCGACTGGATGATGGGCCTGGTCGATTGATGAAACGCAACGCTTCACTGCGTGGGCCGGAGGTCGGTTGGAGATAATTCAAAGGCTCACGGGCTGACGATTCATCCACCTCATCGCGAACTTCATCCGCATAAGAAGTTTTGTTCGCCCCGTTCATAGAAGGTGGCAGAAGCCCGACCGTAAGGGAGGGGTCACTTCCATTCCGAGTTTTCAGCGGAGGGTTAGTCCATGGCTGACGCCCGGAAGCAGAGGACGACTCAACAAATGTCCCCTCGGATGCGTGTAAGCGCTCTTTTGCAGTGGATGGATAATTGAAAGTCGAATCACTTTGGGATCGTGGCGCGGGGATAGCCCTCCCTGACGGTCGGGCTTCTGCAATTGGACGTGGAGGCGGGGCTGGAAAATGCAGCCGGTCCAGCCATGATCTTTCGCGAGGCGGCACCGCCGGATAACGTGGATCATTCCGGCGATGCTTTGGAACCTCGTCGCTTAACGTTTGCGGCGGCTCGTCGTTCACGAAGCCGGCCAGGTTCTCTAAGCCACGATCTGTTTCGTCGTCAGGAATTTCAGTTGAGAAAAGTTCCGCCGAAACTTCGCCCGCGACAATCTCATCGCCGGCGATCTCGCCCTCAGCCGCGATCTCCAAAGCTTTACCCGGAAACAGATCAAGCCAATGCTGCGGTGGCGTGGACCTCATCAACCTGGTCCAGTGCTCAGGCGGCCCGCTCGTTTCCCGTTTATCGTTGAACGCCGGAGCAGGCTGTTCCCGCAAGGACGTCTTCGCGTCAGCGCCTTCAGCCGGACCGGCCCATCGCAGCAGCCGGTCCGCGAAGAAAACGAACAGCCTCATTTTGAATTCCGCCAAACGCAAAACCGGCCTCCTCGAAACGGATTGTCGATCAGCCGCGGTCGATCGATTCGCAAACCAGCGTCAGCGATTCGATTGCTACTTCCTGACTGTGCGCATCGAGCAGTGAGCCGCGCCATTCCGTGGCCCAGGCGTTAACGAGGTTCCAACGCACCACTTCCGTCGTACCGTCGGCATCGAATAACACGATCGACAGATTCTTGCGCTGCACCTGTCCCTTCACGCCGGTCTTAAACCAGTCGAACAATTCCTTCGAGCGAGTGACGCCATAGCGCAACGTGATCGCGCTGTACTCGACGCGGCCGGGCACGTAGTGGACCACCTGGCTGTTGCCGGCCTCGCGATAGGAGATGGGAGTAACTTTAGCGCCCAGTCCTGAAACCTCGGTGAAGTGGCCCTCGGTCACACCCTGCACTTCGATTTTGAAATTGAACGCGCGATAGGGGTCGACATAAGTTCCCGCTGCTTGTGGTGTTGCCTGCGGCATGATTAAGCACCTCCCTGAATTTCAATTTCGGCCCCACCGGCGCCCTGGCCGATGCGGAAGATCACGAACTCCGCGGGTTTCACCGGGGCAATTCCGATGACCGTGACCACCATGCCGGCATCGATCACCTCCGGCGGATTTGTTTCGGCATTACAGCGAACGAAAAATGCTTCTTCGGGCGTGGCGCCCATCAGTGCTCCCTGCCGCCATTGCAACGTCAGAAAAGCGCTGACGTCGCGCTCGATGGATTTCCATAAAGAGATGTCGTTAGGTTCGAACACTACCCAGCGCGTGCCGTCGGCGATCGATTCTTCGATTTGATTGAACAGCCGCCGCACGTTGAGATAGCGCCACTCGCTGGCGCTGTCGGCCAAAGTGCGGGCGCCCCAAACGCGAATGCCCTGGGTTGCAAATTGCCGGATGCAGTTCACGCCCAGGCGATTGAGTTCGCCTTGTTCTTCGCGAGTCACTTTGTAAGTCAGGTCGAGCGCGCCGCGGACAGTTTCGTTGGCCGGTGCCTTATGAACACCGCGCGTTGCATCGGTGCGCGCGAAGATTCCGGCGATATGACCCGACGGCGGCACGTTCACAAAATCCTTAGGCGAAAAAGGATCGCGAACTACCAGCCACGGGAAATAGAAAGCCCCGAAGCCGTTGTCGCTGGTACGCGCGCGCAGGCCGCCTGCCGGAGCAGCGGCAGTATCGGCGGGCGCGGCAGTTTCGCCGGCAGCGGGTTTCTTGGGTTTCGCGGCTCCGGAAGCGGCAACTGTCTTCAGTTGATCGACATTGAAGGAAGCCGTGTTTTCCGGCGCGTCGAGGATGGCGACGCGGTCCTGAAGCTTTTCGCAGTGCGTGAGCAGCGTGTCGTAAGAAGCGACATCGGAGAAACCCGGCGCAGCAACGATGGCAACTTCATCCACCTCCTCGAGTGTCTCGATGCCTTTCCGTTGCCGGCCGTCTCCAACCAGTTCTCTTTTTGCGCCAACGTTGACGACGTAACAACGGCCGCCGCCGTTTTGAAAGAAACCGTAAACAGCGTGTGAGAGCGGCGTGCTGGTCGCGCCTTCGGCGGAATACTCTTTAACAAATTGCGTCCAGTTGTTTATGCCAAGCGCCTCATGAAGATGCGCATCGGCGTTAGGCGCTACGCCGATGAAGGCGGCAGTGCTGGTGCCGACGGCCTCGATGGGCCGCGCGCCTGTAGAAATTTCTTCAATGTAAATGCCGGGAGTCAAATAGGTCGGCATGTCATCCCTCCAGTTGAAGCTGAATCACAAGTGGTTCTTTATCAGACCCCGCTTGTTCGGTGTTGATGGAAAACTCCTGCCCCTTGGCTCTCACGCGCAAGAGCCGGGCGCCGGCGGCAACCGGCACGCGGGAGAAGCGAAACCTTCCCTTGGAATCGGTACTGGTAAACAAATCGAGCGAGGGCAACTCCACTCGCGCATTCATGATGGGAATATTTTCCGGCCCGACGATCTGTCCTTCGAAAGTGCGCAGCGGAACTTGTTTGATAACGAGCGCTTTCTTCACGAGCGGCGTAGGTTTGACGGGTCGTTCATGTCGGAATGGAACACGCAAAACAAAACATGGGCGCGGCGGTATGCCGAGCGCGGTCCAGGTCGACAACGACAACGGTTCCTGTTCGACTTCGAATTCGGGGTTTTCGAGTGCGGCGATCACTAACTGGCCAAGCATTTGGTGTGCTTCTTCCGGCTTTGAAGCCTGCGTCGTCACAAGGTAACGCAAGGTCATCAACAGCGGCGGGCGCCGGGTTCCGCGCGCCGGTTGGGATTGCAGCAATTCGAGTAAGTAAAGACCAACGCCCTTAGCCGAATCCGGCGCCGCCGGAAGAGCCAGAGAAACGTTGACATGATCCAGGATTTCGCCGATCCAGGATGCTAAGCGCCGATCGGTCTCGTCGATCATGAAAAATGCTAAAGATCGGGCTGAAGAAGTGCGCGATTCGCCGGCTGGATTTAGCGAGTTTGCAAAGAATTCGCAGGCTCGTGAGAATTCAACCGATGAAAAAACGAGTCGCTAAAAATTGTGAACAATGAGAACTGAAAACGGGCCGGACACTAATCGCTTTCATAGCAAAAGTCAAGGAACTTTTGGCGCGCGCGGGGAGGGCTGCGGCCATCCGATAGGGACAAACCAAGCCGATGTCCTGGGAGCGCAGGCATCCTGCCTGCAAGCGCCAAAGGCGCGACAGCCTGGTTCGCTTAAGGTCGCTTTTAGCGAACGAGTTTGTTCGCGCTTCGCGCTCATTGCAGGCAGGCTGCCTGCGCTCCAGCGCCCTGATAAGCTTTACTCAAGGGCATTCCCGCGGCGGTTAAGAGATACAGCCTTGCGGGCGAAGAGTTTGGGTCACATGTCGCTGATGGCCGCGGAATACCGGCTGCATCGCTGAGGCTGATGGCAATGAATGAAACAGGTTGAAGAACTGAGACTGCGACACTGCCCGATCCGATCTGGTTACTGCTTGACCGTCCTGCGTTTTTCAATTAGGGCCGCTTCTTCGTGTAGGCCCTGACGAAAGTCTGTCAAAATCTCCAACAACAAATCAGCCTTAGCCAGACTCTCTTTCCGGCTATTCACACTACTGAGGGAAAACTCCAATTGAACCTGTCGTTTGCAATCGGCTAAAACAAAGAGGTAGTTCCCCAGCGGGTAAGTTCCACCGTCACTCGACTCGACTTCGGCCCAAACAAATGATCGGGAGCCGCTTGAGATCGGCGCCAGGAACGTCCTTTTCCGATAGCGGAATCGTGCCATTGTGATAACCTTATAGAAAATGAAAACGCCAGCGACACACGGCTAATGTCTATGGCCCGGACAGATCCAGTGTTCCGGGTACCTTCAAGCACGGCGCACAGTGTATATCTAAATAGATATCCCCGCAAGTTAAAAGTCAACGTTCTGTCGGGAGGTTACTCCTGATGGGACGGACGCGCAGACGCAAGCCAAAGCGTTTAGGCCGCAAGTTAGCGGCTATTCGGAATGAGCTGGGATTGAGTCAGTCAGAAATGGCAAGGCTATTGAATCTGCAAGCGTCCTACACTGTGGTTTCGAGTTACGAGTTGGGGACGGGAGAACCTGATCTTTTGACATTGCTGCGTTATTCGAGGCTTGCTGGCGTGAGTGTCGAATCTCTGATTGACGACAAGATGAGCCTGCCGAATCGGTAAACAGGAAAGGACAAGTCGTTCGCCGTGACCTGTGTAGGAATACTCGTCATAGCCGCACTGCTCCTCATAATCGCAGCTATTCACTTTTTCTTATGGGTCAACGCGGCGAAGGAACTTTCTGCGTAATACTGGTCATAGTCTGCGTGTTAATTATCTGGAAGTCAGGTCCTGCGATGCGCGAGTAAGTCCGGCGCGCGCCAAAATTCCCTCCACACAATTACCCACTACCGGATACTGGGTAGTGTCCTAAACCTGTGTTGCTAACTTTGAGATATTTCTTCCGCCTAAAACCGCCGTGTTAGACTTTCGGGCAGCTCTTATTTGCGGATCAACATATAGGGTCTAGCTCAATGCCGAAAGAACGAAGTGCTGATAAGTCTGCGCAAACTGCGGCCAAGCCTGTCGCAGTAGATAGCACCTCCGTTGATCGCTTAGATATTACAGCCTTGGTAGATGACGAGATCGTTCGACTCAGAATACGGAAATTATTAGAAGCGTCGCCTTCAGTCTCCATTTGGATAAGGGTGTCGACAAATCCCTTGGTTGCCGTGGTAATCGGTTTCTTGTTAACTGGGCTCTTAGGCGGATTATTGACTTATTACTACAATCGTAAGCAGAAGGAATTAGACAGTCAGCGAAGCTTATTTCAACTTGAGTTACAACGCGAGAAAAGTTTTGCGGATGAGCTGAATAAGATACGCGTGCTTAGAATCGGTGAGGTGTGGGAAAAGATATTCCTTTTGGAAGCCGCTTCCAATCGAGCCTACGATGCGTGTGGTCGAATCTGGGAGGAAGGCTGGGGGGTCGATGAGAAAAAACCGCTCACCCCGTATCAGCAACAACTTGAGCAATACGGTGTGCAATACCGTAAAGCCATGGTTGAAGCGTGTGAGAAAGAGAGAAAGTCTATTGGTGTCGTCTCTGATGAAATGAGAGATTTAGCCGACAAGAATAGATTTTGGATTGGGGAAGAAGGTTATAAGCAGATGCAAGCTTACGTGGACGCTATTAACTCTTATGCCAAGGCCGCTAATAACAATGAAATTAGTCTGAAGGAAGTGAGGGAAAGAAAAGACAGAATAAGAGCTAGTTTATTAGATGTTAGAAATAGGTTGATCAAGGAATGATTAGCAACACAACTTAAGGACGCTACCGGATACTGCCCCTCCTTGACACTCCCAAAGCCACACTGTTACATTACGCGGTCTTTTTCTAAGTCCATATTTTACCAAGTGTTCACTGTAGCGAGTGCCACTTCAAGGAGTTTGCTTGAGTACTGAATCAGGTTACTTATTTACCTCGGAGAGCGTCACCGAGGGTCATCCCGACAAAATTGCGGATCAGATCTCCGACGCGGTGCTGGATGCCGCCCTGGCGGAAGATCCAACCGCGCGCGTCGCTTGCGAAACCTTGATCACGACCGGCCTGGTTGTAATGGCTGGAGAAATCACGACCGAGGCACGCATCGACTACGGCAAAGTTGCGCGCGAGACGATTCGCGAGATTGGCTACACCCGCGGGAAGTACGGCTTCGATTGCGACACCTGCAGCGTGTTATCAGCGCTCGACCGGCAATCGCCCGACATTGCGATGGGTGTGGACACAGGCGGCGCCGGCGATCAAGGTTTGATGTTTGGATTTGCCTGCACTGAAACTCCCGAACTGATGCCGCTGCCAATCCAACTGGCCCACCTGCTCTCGCGCCGGCTCGCCGAAGTTCGTAAGTCTGGCGATTTGGATTACCTAAGGCCGGATGGCAAGTCGCAGGTAACGATCGAGTATCGCGACGGTCGTCCGTTCCGCGCGAGCGCTATCGTGATCTCGTCTCAGCACGACAAGGACGTTACCAACGAAAAACTGCGTGCGGAAATCGAAGAACAGGTTATTCGTCAGACCGTTTCTTCCGAGCTGCTGGATAACGACACCAAGATTCACATCAATCCCACGGGACGTTTCGTCACCGGCGGCCCGCAAGGTGACGCCGGCCTGACCGGCCGCAAAATCATCGTCGACACTTATGGCGGCTATGCACCGCATGGCGGCGGCGCTTTTTCCGGCAAAGACCCGACGAAGGTTGATCGCTCGGCGGCTTACATGGCGCGTTACGTCGCGAAAAATATTGTCGCGGCGGGACTGGCGGATCGTTGCCAGGTGCAACTCGCCTACGCGATTGGCGTGGTCGATCCGGTTTCCGTGAACGTTCAGACAAACGGCAGCTCGCGGCTCAGCGAGGCTCAGTTGTCGAAACTGGTTCGCGATCATTTTGATTTGACGCCGCGCGGCATCATTAAGGAACTGGACCTGCGTCGCCCGATCTATAAGGCCACGGCTGCATATGGCCACTTCGGTCGCGAGGAAAATGGCTTCACCTGGGAGAAGACCGACAAGGCCGAAGCGCTTCGCAACGCCGCCGGAGTATAGTTTTCAAAGATAAACTCTCTGTGCACCCTTTGTGTCTCTGTGGTGATCGTTTTACTAGTGAATCCACCACAGAGGCACAGAGAACACAAAGGCGACACAGAGAAAACTTCATGACGCTCGGGACTTTCCCAAAATCCAAATTCTTAACCACGATACCAAAAGGATAATTTTTCATGAGTGCAACACCGTCGCTCGAGTTTGACGTTAAAGATATGTCCCTGGCCAAACAGGGCAAGCAGCGAATCGAATGGGCCGAACGCGAAATGCCCGTATTGAGGTTGATTCGCGAGCGCTTCAACGAAGAGAAGCCTCTGAAAGGCGTGCGGCTGGTAGCTTGTGCGCACATCACAACTGAAACCGCGAATCTCGCGCGCGCGTTGCAAGCCGGCGGCGCTGAGGCGGTGCTGATTGCTTCCAATCCGCTTTCGACTCAGGACGATGTCGCCGCGTCGCTCGTTTCCGATTGGGGCATTCCCGTCTATGCAATCAAAGGCGAGTCAACCGAGACTTACAACCGGCACGTGCGCACTGCTCTCGATTCCCATCCTGACATCATTATCGACGACGGTTCGGATGTCGTCGCTACTTTGATCAAAGAACGCGGAGATCAGGTGAAGGAACTAATCGGCTCGACTGAAGAAACGACCACGGGCATTCAGCGACTGAAAGCAATGGAGACTGCCGGGGTGCTCACCTTCCCGACGATCGCCGTGAACGATGCGCAGACCAAGCACTTTTTTGACAATCGTTACGGCACCGGCCAATCAACGCTCGACGGTATCATTCGCGCCACCAATATTCTGCTGGCGGGCAGAAACATCGTCGTGGTCGGCTACGGCTGGTGCGGCAAGGGCGTGGCATTGCGCGCGCGGGGCATGGGAGCAAATGTGATTGTCACCGAGGTCGATGCCATCAAAGCTGTCGAAGCAGTGATGGACGGCTTCCGCGTGATGCCGATTGCTGAAGCAGCGTCGCTGGGTCACATCTTCATCACGGTGACCGGCAATCGGCACGTCATCGACGGCGAGCATTTTGCCCAAATGAGAGACGGCGCGATTGTTTGCAACAGCGGACACTTCGATCTGGAGTTGAACCTGGTTGCGCTGCGCGACATGTCTGAGGAAGTGTTGAGCGTGCGACCGTTTGTTGAAGAGTACAAGCTCAAGAGCAACGGCAACCGCGTGATGGTGCTCGGCGAAGGCAGGTTGATCAACCTGGCTGCGGCTGAAGGCCATCCGGCGAGCGTGATGGACATGAGCTTTGCCAACCAGGCGCTTTCGGTCGAGTATCTCGTGAAGAAGAAAGGCGAGCTGAAGCCGGGAGTTCACCTGCTGCCGCCCGAGGTCGATACCGAGATCGCGAGTCTTAAGTTGCGCGCGCTCGGTTTGTCAATCGATACGCTCACCGCTGAACAACTCGAGTACATCGGCAGCTGGGAAACTGGAACTTAACCCGAGCATTTTGCGAACAAGTTAGCCGCGGATTTACGCGGAGAAACGCGAATCAGAAAAACCTATTTTGATCTGCGTTATCCGCGAAAATCCGCGGCTAATTTATGTTCTCACGCGCGAGAGGAAATAGATTCCGGCTGCGGCGAATATCACCGGCGGCGCCCACGCTGCCACTTCCGGCGGCAACAAGCCATGGTTCCCGAGCTGCTGAAATCCACCGCCAATTCCCCAGTAAGCTATGCTGACGCCAACCGCAACACACAGTGCCACTATCGCCCCACGCCGTCCAAACGCGAGGGCCAGCGGCATGCCGATGAACGCCATCACGATCACGCTGAACGGGCTCACGTATTTTCGTTGCAGCGCAAGGGCAAGTGCGGAGACATCGACGCCTCTCTGTTTAGCCGCTTTCAAGTAACTGCTCAACGCCAACACGCTCAACTGCGACGGCTTGTCCACCGTCGGTCGAAATACTTGCGGCGGCTCGACGCCGCTCAACAAAGCCTCACCCTGTAGTTGTCGCTTCACCACCATCTGGTCGAGGCTCACGGTCTCGGCGTCTTTGATCAGTAATTGATTGTTCGTGGTCCAGGTTCCCAATTTGCCCGTAGTCACCTGTCTCAAGTGCACGGCATCATCGTCAAGTTCATAAACCGCCGGCTCATTCAGGATTCCCGCTTGTTCGTCAAACTCATAGGAGTACAAACGCTTATTCTCAATTGACGCTAGCCACTGCCGTCCGGTGCCCGTGGTCGCGCGCGGTTGTCCGCCTCTAATTCTCGCGCGCAACGCTTCCTGCCTGACGTTGGCCTGCGGCATCAGGTGTTCCTGGACCAGCCACGTGCCCGCGCCGGCTGCAACTGCAAACAACAACCCGGGCATCATCAGCCGGTAAACACTTTGGCCCGAAGCCCACCAGGCAATCGCTTCGCTGCGCCGCGCCAGCAACGCGTAAGTGATCAGCACCGTTATCAGCATGGTGGCGGGAAATAGTTCCACAGCGACAAGCGGCAGCAGGTACAGAAGATATTTGCCGACTACCGATGCCGGCACGTGGTTACTGCCGATAAAGCGCCACAACTCAAACAACGTAAAAATTATGAAAATTGAGATGAGGGAAACAAAGCCGAGTACGAAGCTGGCGGTCAGAGTACGAAAGAGGCTGGTGTCGAGCAGGCTGGGAAATCCTGAACGGCCCGCGCCTAGCGTGTGCGCCGCTTGAGTTGGGCTGCCCTGCTCGCGTATTGCGGCAGTTCTTTTTGCCGGTCTCTTAGGCAGCGTGATTCGCGGATAACTTTCAAGCAACAGCATCAGGCAAACTAGAAGCATCACTGCGGTAGCCATCCACTCGCCAGTGATTGCCGAAACGGAATTATTTCGTGCGAGCGACTCGCCCAGCAAACTGATCAGGTAATAAACCACGACCACGGCAATCGACATCAGCACGCCGGCTCCGCGACCGCCGCGTTTGACGCGAATACCCAACAGCGCGGCGAGCAACGCAAAAACGATGGGGGCCACGGAAAGCGCCAGACGACGGTTCAGCGTGCGCAGCGCTTCCCTTCTTTGAACCGGTGAATCCGAATGCGTCTTCTCTTTCAGCTCGGCCCAGTTCAATTCGTCTGTCTGCAGATCTTTCTGGCTGAGATCTTCCAGCAACGCTGCGCGGCCGGTGTTAATGCTTATTCGCAACTGGTCCAACCGCTCAGCCACATAATCTCGCTGGCCGCCTGCTTTGGGTATCTTCATCGCGACCGCGTCGCTCAGTACCAACTCCGATCGGTCGTTGGATGAATCTATTCTTCCCGAACGCGCGGTCACGATTCGGGTTGAGCCGTCGGGCTGCTGCGCGTAGATGAAGACGCGGCCCCACGACCCTTGCGCCTTGTCGCCGTCCCTGACGTAAATTACATAACCGGGAATTTCGGTATTGAAAGTGCGCGGCTCAACCGGCGAGTCCAACTTGCGAAGAGCGCCCTGCAACATCACGCGGCGCAGGTCGCGTGCTGCCTCAGGCGCTTCTTTAAGATGCAGGTAGCTAGTTCCAGCCGTGGCCACCAGTCCAATCAGCAAGGCGGGCCAAAGCAGACTCCAGGTGCTGACGCCGGCCGCGCGTATGGCAATGATCTCGCTATCGCTGCCCATGCGGGCGAAGCCGATCACAATACCGGCGAGCACTGCGACCGGCACAGTCAGAATCAGCACACTGGGCAGCAGCGCTGCGGCAATCTCCGCGGCAAGCGAAAGCGGCAGATCGGTATAGAGCGCAATTTCGGCAAAGCGTCCGGTCTGCTGGGTGAACAGGATGGCGGTCAGCAGCGCCAGGGAAAGCAATACATAAGGCAAAGCGCTCTTAATTATGTATCGGGGTATTAACTTCCTGCCGGTTAACATTAAAAGTAATTTCTGAAGGTGGCTCAGGCAGTGGGAACGTTGAAAGTTGATCTCAGCCGCGGTTGTCTTTCCAGCACGCGTCCGATAAGCCGGTGCGTCAGCTCGGCCATCTCCTTATGAATGCTTTCCGGCAGCAGCCGCGACTCCTGAGCGAATACAAACGGCGCCAGGCGTTGGGTGGCGCGCAGTTGCGTCTGCAGTCTCTTGGACAAGGCGCTACCGGCGCCATGGCTGCACGCACGGCAACGAAAGACCAGATCGGTATTCACGAATGTCACTTCTGTTTCATCAAACGCGCGATGACAATCGCCGCAGCGTCGAATGTCAGGCAGATAACCTTCGAGCTTGAGCAGCCAGATTTCGAAGTACCGGAGAATTAGCTGCAAGTCGGACTGCGATTCACAGATAGCGTCCAGGCACGCCTTCACCATGCGAAAGAGCCGCTCATTTGGCTCGTGCGGCGGCGAAAACTCAATAACGAGGTCGCCCATGTAAGCCAGGCCCGTCAGCGTTTCAGCGTTTCCGGAGATGTCGAAATGAGACTTTAATATTTCCGCCTGACTGAGCCCGACAAGTTCCTGATTCTCTTTTTGGTAGTAGGTAATTTTGGCAAAGGTGAACGGCTCGAGCGCGGCGCCGAAGCGGCTCTTAAGTTTGCGGCAGCCTCTGGCCACGGCGCGAACCAAGCCGTCGGACCGGGTCAAACAAACAACGATCTTGTCGGCTTCGCCAAAGTTGTAGGTTCGCAGGACGAGAGCTTCTGTTTCGACAATTGCCATCTATCCTCTACTGACTTACATCGTTTAGAGGCGGGCACCGCCCGCCGGTTCAAGTCGCGTGGAAACGCGGTTTCACTCAAGGGGTAACGGCGGGCGGTGCCCGCCTCTAAACGAGTCTGGGGTTAACGCAGAGACTGAACACGGTTTATCACGGATGATTGCAGGTGACTTAGAACGGGATGAAGTAAAGTATCCACGCCAACACCAGCCCGATTGCCATAAACTCCGCGAAAACCTTAATGCCATACATTAAGCGTTCGTGGTTCGAATCTTTCGCGACCGCGCCGAAACCGACTGCGGCCAAAG
>Ga0207650_10001164_pt1 | contig 19325 bp, 18 predicted proteins | sample KBSS63metaG_FD_184325 | JGI IMG/M metagenome (GOLD analysis project Ga0207650, IMG submission 184325) | Switchgrass rhizosphere microbial communities from Kellogg Biological Station, Michigan, USA - KBS S6-3 metaG (SPAdes) (version 2) | ecosystem: Host-associated > Plants > Roots > Rhizosphere...
ACCGGGGTTTCTTAAAATTAACTCAACGCATTATTAGTTCAAAAGAAAAGCTCAAACAGCATCAGAGCAAAAAAGTTTTTCAATCTACATATCTTTTTTTCGATTGACTACAAATGAATATTTTCCGGACCCTGTTTTTAAAACAATATAGCCGTTTTTAGTTTCAACCTGTTTAAATACAGTTTGAATGTTTTTGCCTGATTCGGATACACCCTCTGCACTATTGGCCGGAATGAAAATAGTTGCTGTTGTATTTGCAGGGACTTCAACATTTAAAACAGTAGTACCATTTTCCTTCTTCCATTCCGAACTCAATTTACCATAGTAGGTTTCAATAGAAGCCGTGGCGAAACGTAAACTATCTGTGAGATGCGGTTGAATAGTTATCTTTTTATATCCTGGCTGCTCTTCATCAATATTAATACCGGCAATAGTTCTATACATCCAATCGCCAATGGCTCCATAAGCATAGTGATTGAATGAGTTCATTGAAGGTGTTTGAAAACTACTATCCGGTTTAATGCCATCCCATCTTTCCCAAATGGTTGTCGCCCCCATTTTAACAGGGTATAACCACGACGGATATTTGTCGCGAAATAATAATTGATAGGCAACAGAATCATACCCGAAACGGGTCAGTACATGACACAGATAAGGAGTGCCTAAAAAGCCAGTTGTAAGTTGAGTACCGTAGCTTTTGATATTGTCAACTAATCGTTGGGCTGCAACTGGCTGCAACGGCGCGGGAAGCAGGTCAAAATTTAATGCCAGCACATAGGCTGTTTGCGTATTGGAAACAAGCCGGCCACTGGGCGTTACATATTCTTTGATATAGGCTTCCTTAATTTTTTTGAGCAAGTCGGAATACTCGTTCGCATCGGTTAGTTTTCCCAAAACCTGGGCAGCTTTAATAAGCAACTGGGTTGAATATGCGTAAAAACTTTGGGCAATCAAATATTTATCAGTTACTGCGGCACGACCGTCGTTATCATCGAATGGCCGATAAAACAACCAGTCACCAAAATGATAGCCTGTATTCCAAAGATCATTCTTACTGTTTTTCTTCATATAGTCAACCCATGCCTTCATGGTTGAATATTGTTGTTCCAGAATTCGTTTATCTCCATACAGTAAATACATATTCCACGGAATGATGGTACATGCATCGGCCCAACCTGTAGCAGCACCTGCGTTTGGTCCTAAAACATTTGGAATAACAAAAGGAATACTTCCACTGGGCAACTGATCTGCGGCAACATCTTTTAGCCATTTTGAAAAAAAGTTGTTTACGTTCATGTTAAATGCTGCAGTCCGTGAAAATGCCTGGGCATCGCCAGTCCATCCTAATCGTTCATCTCTTTGCGGGCAATCGGTTGGTACATCTAAAAAATTCCCTTTTTGTCCCCACTGAATATTATGCTGTAACTGATTGACGAGTGGATTTGAACAAGTAAAGGTTCCTGTAGGCTTCATGTCTGAATACAAAGCCACTGCTGTAAAATTTTCCGGGTTGATCGCAGATTGCAGACCTTCAATTTTAATGTATCGAAAACCAAAGAATGTAAAATGCGGCTCGAAACTTTCTTCACCGCCTTTCAGAATATAAACAGCTTGTGCTTTCGCCGCTCTTAGATTGTCAGTATAAAAATTTCCGTCTTTATCCAGTACTTCGGCATGGAAAATTTTAATTGTATCCCCTGCCCTGCCGTTTAATTTTACCTTCACCCATCCAACAAGGTTTTGTCCAAAATCGATCACCTTCTCACCCTTTGGTGTAGTAAATACTTTTAGCGGTGAAAATGTTTCATGTTTTTTGATGGGTTCATTTTGAGTAGCTATGAGAACAGATTTGCTATAATTTTTTTCTATAACGGTACTCCAGCCGGCATCATTATATCCTACGTTAGTCCAACCGGTTTTTTCCTTCCTGGAATCAATAATCTCTCCATGATAAATTTCCGCATCAACAATACTACCGATTGAAGATTTCCATGATTTCTCCGAAACAATTGACTCATTGCTTCCATCTGAATAATGAATATCCAATTGAAATAACAAGGAAAGATCTTTACCCCATGTATTTTTATTTCCACCCCAGGCTAAAAATCCCCGGTACCACCCGTTAGCCAGTGTTATGCCAATACAATTGTCGCCTCGTGCAATCAGGTCCGTAACATCATAAATTTGATACTGTAATCTTTTATTGTAACTGGTCCAGCCAGGGGTCAAATAAAAATTACCGACACGTTTACCGTTAATCATGGCTTCGTATACACCATGGGCGGTTATATAAGCAACCGCAGATTCAACTTTTTTTGATGATTGAAATTCTTTCCTGAAATGAATTGCCGGTCTTTGATCTCCATCTTTATCTAAGGGGGACTCAATCCATTTTGCGTTCCAATCACTGGAATCCAGTAAACCCATTCGCCAGTAAGCAGTTTCACTCCAGGGCGACGGATTCCCCTGGTTGTCCCAGACTCTTACCTGCCAGAAATATTTTTTGCCTGATTGTAACCGCTTACCCTTGTACGCTATATGAACCGACGAATCCGAATTTATTTTTCCACTTGACCATTCCAGGTTGGCAGATTTCGCGAGCACACTTTCGTTTGTTCCTACATGCAGTTCGTAGGCAGTTTGCATGATGTTTCGTTTATCTGAAATCAATTGCCAGCTAAATCGTGGTGTAGCATTATCAATGCCTTGTGGATTGGATAAATTTTCGACGAGGAGATTTTGAAGTTTTACCTGTGCCTTGTTTGCATTAAAAAACAGAATCATGAACAAGAAACATAAAGGTCTTTTCATTGCAGTAAGCTTGAGTAGACACAAAAGGTAAGGAAACAAAGAATAAGAACTACCCTGAAGTTTTGAGAAATTGATCTTTGACCCAAAGCCAATTAATGCATGCTTGAGCAGTAGCATACACAAGGATAAGTAAAAACTAACTGCAAAATTTAGTCAACCAATGTTGTGCCTGCGTGATCATTGTAAGGGAAACAACTATTTTCCATATTAGTATGCCCTTGCAAACAAAACTCTTTGTGAAGATGGCTTCCCGGTCAATATACACTTGCCGTTTTCCTTTTCATTGTTTAAAGGAATACATCGAATAGTGGCCTTTGTTTTTTCTTTAATTGCTTCTTCGGTTTCGGCTGTTCCATCCCAATGTGAAGATATAAATCCCCCTTTTTCATCTAACAATTGTTCAAACTCTTTCCATGAATTTGCCTTTGTTGTATGTTCTTCACGATACTGCAATGCCCTGTTGAATAAATTCTGCTGAATGTCTTCCAACAATTGTTTGATATAATTTGTAATTCCGTCTAATGAAATGGATTGCTTTTCTTTCGTGTCTCGCCTTGCTACTTCAGCAACATTGTTTTGAAGATCCCTTGCTCCAATAGCAATGCGTACGGGGACGCCTTTCAATTCATATTCGGCAAATTTCCAACCTGGTCGATTGTTGTCGTTATTATCATACTTCACACTTATGCCGTTAGCTTTTAATTGCTGGATGATCTCTGTTACTTTTGTATCGATCTGCTGTTTTTGCTCATCACCTTTGTATATGGGAACAATTACAACCTGGACTGGTGCAATGCGGGGAGGCAAAATTAGTCCATCATCATCGCTATGTGCCATAACTAATGCACCAATCAATCTTGTACTGACACCCCAACTTGTTGCCCATACATATTCAAGTTTGTTTTCTTTACTCAAAAACTTTACATCAAAAGCCTTTGCAAAGTTTTGACCGAGAAAATGAGAAGTTCCGGCCTGTAATGCTTTTCCATCCTGCATTAATGCTTCAATACAATATGTATTTTCGGCGCCGGCAAAACGTTCGCTTTCTGTTTTTAGTCCGCGAATGACGGGCAAAGCCATATACTGTTCTGCAAACGTTGCATACACTTCCAGCATTCTTTCTGTTTCTTCAACTGCTTCTTCTCTTGTTGCATGAGCTGTATGACCTTCCTGCCATAAAAATTCTGCAGTGCGTAAAAACAAACGCGTTCTCATTTCCCAGCGAACTACGTTGGCCCATTGGTTTACCAAAATCGGAAGATCGCGATACGACTGAATCCAATCTTTATATGTGTTCCAGATAATTGCCTCACTGGTTGGACGAATTACTAACTCTTCTTCTAATTTGGCTTCCGGATCGACAATTAACTTTCCTTTTTTATCAGGATCAGCTTTCAAACGATAGTGTGTTACTATAGCACATTCTTTTGCAAAACCTTCTGCATTTTTTTCTTCTGCTTCAAATAAACTCTTAGGTACAAACAAAGGAAAGTATGCATTTTGATGACCTGTTTCTTTGAACATCCTGTCTAATTGATCTCTCATATTTTCCCACAATGCATAACCATAAGGCTTAATAACCATACAGCCACGAACGGCTGAATAATCTGCGAGGGCTCCTTTCAAAACCAGGTCGTTGTACCATTGCGAATAATCCTCCGATCGAGATGTAATTTCTTTTCCCATAGTTCTTTCAATCTATTTAATATAGTATTTAAATTCCTTGCTCTGTCGTTTCTTTTTCAGACCTTTGGAGAGGAAATAATTAAAAACATAATTATCTTTTGTTTAACAGCAAAATGTGGAAATTTACTGTGGATGGCAAAAGTAATATTAACATCTAAAACATGTGCCATGAAATCTAAATCTACACTCTCGTTTTTATCGCTTACTTTATTTATCACAAGTTGTACCACAGTTTATAAATCCGGTCAAACTCCCGATGACGTTTATTACTCTCCCGCACGTCCGCATGAAGAGTATGTACGCCATGAAACGAAAGAAGTAAAAGAAAATAAAAACTACAGGTATGATGATGAGGCCTACCGTGATGATCGGTACCTGCGTATGAAAATCCAGGACCGCCGTTACACCACATTGTACGATGACTATTACTCCTACAATCCCTATTATTACCATTATTACAATGGCCGCCTGATGTATAACAGTCCATGGTCTTCTTATAATTACTGGAACTGTTATTACAACCCCTATTATGCACCTGTAATTTCTGTAGTTCCGAAAGCACCGGTTTACAACAAACCAAGAGCTTTTGATCTTAACGTGTATAATTCCCAACCTGCAAACAGCACGAACAATCCGAAAGGCAGCGTAAGAAAAAGTTACAGCGTTCCGGATTACAATACCGGCAATACTAATAACTATAACAATAGTGGCCGCAACGCGGGCAGTTTCCTGAGAGATGTATTTTCTGGTTCAGGTAGCAGTTCTAATAACTCAGGTTCTTCCAGTAGTTCTTCAACACGAAGTACCAACAGTAGCAGCGGTAGTTCATCATCAGGTTCCAGTTCAAATTCCAGCAGCCGAGGAAATGCCAGCAGGGGAAATAACTAATTAAAATGAAGTCGAAAAAAAAGGATTTCGGATGTTTCATACGGACATCTCCTTGTATCTCTTTGCCCAAAACAATTCAAAAAAGTTTTATGAAGAAAGCTCTACTTACCATATGTGCAGCTTCACTATATATTGCCTCTTTCGCCCAGGAACCAGTTGATGCTTTAAAATTCTCGTGGTATACTCCCGGGGGAAGTGCCAGGACCAAAGCCGTTGGCGGCGCTATGGGATCTCTCGGCGGAGACATCACTGCCAATTTTGTTAATCCTGCAGGACTGGCTTTTTACAGGACAGGTGATTTCATACTAACGCCCCTCTACCAGTTCCAAAACACCAAAGCTACCTACATGGGCAGCAAAGCAAGCGACAAGATGAACCGTTTTACATGGGGAACAACAGGCTTTGTTTTGGGAGGAGGTGATGACAAGGGAAAGGTTCGCAACACTGCTTTTAGCCTGGCTATGAACCGCACGGCGGATTTTAATAACGATATGTTGTATCGGGGCGCGAACAATCAAAGCTCTATTTCGCAGAAATATGTAGAGCTATTTAATGGTGCAGGCGTTAAAGATCCATATGCCGCAGAAAATAATTATCCAAATGGGGCCAGTTTATTCTATAACACTTATTGGATTGACTCAATAGCAACACCCTCAAAACTTATTGATCATTTTATTACAAATGCACCTGTCGGTACTGGCTTATTGCAACAATACTCGGTTAAGACCCGTGGAGGCATAAATGATTATACTTTAGGTGTTGGGGTGCAGGTTCAGGAAAAATGGATGTTTGGAGGATCAATAGGAATACCTGTATTAAAATATAAACGTGAAACTGAATTCGTTGAAGCAGATGCCACGGACAACCCGAATAATGCATTTGACTATGGAATTTTTTCAGAAAAACTCGAAACTTCCGGGGTAGGTATCAATTTAAAAGCTGGCCTTATTTATAAGCCAGCCGAATTCTGGAGATTGGGTTTAGCCATACATTCACCGACCTTCTATTCACTTACCGATAGGTATGAAGAACATGTTACATTAAACGATGATGTAGCGGATGCTGATTCCTGGAATGACGATTCCAAAAATTATAACAATGGTGATGCCGATGAGTTTAAATACGATTTGATGACTCCCTACAAGGTTATTGGAAGTGTTTCCTATGTTATTCGCGAGATCCAGGATGTTACCAAACAAAGAGGTTTTTTAACGGCAGATATTGAATATGTCAATTATAAAGCATCTTCGTTCACACCCGAAGATGAAGCCAATACAAGCGAAACAGATAAAAATTACCTCAAGCAACTGAATAAAGTTATTGACAAGGCTTATAAAGGCGCATTTAATTTCAGAGTTGGCGGCGAATTAAAATTCACTACCGTCATGTTTCGATTAGGCGCGGCTTATTATAGTAATCCTTATAAAGACATTCATGGTGAAGAAGGAAGCAAATTGAATTTAAGTGGTGGCTTAGGCTATCGTAACAAAGGCTTTTTTGTTGATCTTACTTATGTTCATGCAATTAATAAAGATGTGCAGTTTGCCTATCGTTTGGCAAATGCTCCTTATTCCGGTGCGACGATTAAGAATAACACAGGCAATGTTTTACTGACTGTTGGATTTAAAATCTGAAACCGAAACTCTACATAAAGAAAAAGGGCATCTGTTGGATGCCCCTTTTTAATTAACACAATTAATTATTGCTTTACATAAGTAGAAGAAAACGTTGCTCCCGACATAGCATAGTCCACTACAAGTGTTTTGCCATTCCATGATTTAATAGTTCCAATTTCACCATCGAGATTGAGCGTAGTACTGGTTTCTAACGACCAGGTACCGCCAGTATAATCGTTGCTAGGTGAACATACAGCGCCTGCGTCCTGAACTGAATAAGAGTTATCAGCATTCAGTTTGTAAATGTCATCTCTTTCACAAGCTTCCGTAAAATTGTCATTATTGAATAGATCAACCGAAGTTCCGCCGCTCGCCATTGTAGCTGCGGTCATTTTGTAAGTACCAGTTAGATTTTCTTTGGTGGCAGTTACTGGTGCGTCTGTTTTGTCCTTTTTACAAGATGAGAACACAAGGGCTAACACGGAAAAGGCCAGGATCATTTTTTTCATAGTATAAGATTTGTTTTAGAGCAGTAAACATATAAGACAAATCTCACATTTACAAGCTTATGTCAATGAAATTTTAGAAGGGTCAAGCTTTCCGGCCTCAATCCATTGATATGCATTATCCTTTTTAAACCAGGTGACCTGGCGTTTTGCATATTGTTTTGTATTTCTCTTGATTAAATCAATTGAATGCTGCAAATCGGTTTCGCCGTTGAAATAATAAAACAATTCCTTATACCCCACCGTTTGCAAGGCATTTAGGTGTTGGTAGGGGATTAATGAACGAACTTCTTTCAGTAAACCCATATCAAACATTTTATCGACACGAGATTCAATGTTGCGATGTAAATCCTCTTTAGATAATTGCAAAGCAATTTTTATGATATTAAAATTCCTTTCGACCTTTTCCCTTTTTCTGAAATCCAGGATTGATTTGCCCGTCGCTTTAAACACTTCGAGTGCCCTCATTAGGCGTTGTGGATTTTTTGTTTCTCCCACTTCAAAAAATTTGGGATCAAGATGTCGTACCTGTTCCTGCAACCATGTCAGACCATTTTGCCTGTATTGCTCAACAATTTCATTTCGCAGTGCCTCTGGTACCACTGGAATTTCATCCATTCCTTCACAAAAAGCTTTTATGTAAAGACCTGTGCCGCCAGTCATTACAATTACATTATTCTTTTCAAAAATTTCGCTGACTTTTTTTAATGCATAATTTTCAAATGTGACAGCATTTACTTTTTCGTGAATTGAATGTGATGCGATGAAGTGATGTGTTACCTGCGATAATTCGTCTGTGGAAGGTCTTGCAACGCCAATATTCATTTCTTTATAGCATTGCCTGCTATCCGCAGAAATAATTTCGGTTTGAAAATAGCTGGCAACTTGTATGGCTACGGCAGTTTTGCCAACAGCAGTTGGACCTGCTATAACTATCACCGTTTTTCTTGTTGCCATAAATAAAAAAAACTCCATCATTCTTACAGGACGAAAATGACAGAGTTCAATAGATAATTCAATTCATACAATCAAAATTCCTCACCGGTGTCGGTGCTGGCTTCTTCGGGTCCACTTGCATGCTCGTCACCTGCGCCCTCCCCTTCTTCGCTAAAACCTTCTGCACCTTTGGTAAGATCGTATTTCTCTTCAACATCTGTAAAACGTTCACCAAGCAAACTTTTAGTTCCATACTGGCTGGGACCAATACCTTCCTTACGGATCATGGAAGGATAAGTTATTTTTGGATTCTCCTCTTTAGATACGTTGATCAGCTCCACTAAAAAACCCCAGTTTTTTTTAAAGTCGTAAACGTAAATAAACTTCTGATTAGGATCCTTTATCTCCGAACCAATTGTTGTGTCTTTCATAAATAAGGGAGGAGCTTTGTAGGGCTTTTCATATTTCTCCAAGGTTATTTCCTTCCCTCTTTGCCAATGGTCATTGCTTCGATAAAAAGTTGCCTGATGTTTGTTGTCAAACTCAAATGCTTTTAGAATGGTTTCGTGTAGATCGTAAAAGCTTTGGGTATGCCTGATCACAACATCGCGATAGACACTATCATCTTCTTCCAGGTATATTCTGAATTTCAAAATTGCCATGAATCCTTGCCGGTTGGTTAAACGTCAAATATAATTAAAAGAGATCAGTGAACAGGTTTTAACCCGCATTCCCTGCCCTTTTCCAACATATATTGATACGCAGTTTCATAGTCATTGGTAATGATGCCATCTAAAATGGCATCCCTTATCGAATCCTTTATAATACCAACCGGACGGGAAGGCGGAATCCCAAATGTCTCCATGATGACATTGCCTGTTATCGGGGGCTGCCAATTTCGTATATGATCCTTTTCCTCTACCTCACGGCATCGTTGCCGCACCATTTCAAAATTGGCGAGGTAGCGTTTCACTTTTAGCTTGTTTTTGGAAGTGATGTCGCTTTCACAAAGAATCATCAGGTCGTCAAAATCATTGCCTGCATCAAATAATAATCGACGAATGGCAGAGTCAGTAATATTTTCGCTGGTTAGGCTGATGGGTCGTAAATGTAATTCAACCAACTTGCGAACATATTTCATCTCTTCATTCAGAGGTAATTTCAGCTGGCCGAATATTTTTGGAACCATCCTTCCTCCTATCACTTCATGTCCATGAAAGGTCCAACCCTGTCCTTCTTCAAAACGTTTTGTTGCCGGCTTACCGATGTCGTGAAGAATTGCGGCCCAACGCAACCAAAGACTATCAGAACGTTGAGCAACATTGTCCAACACTTTCAACGTGTGAAAGAAATTGTCCTTGTGCCCCATGCCGTCGACAAATTCGGCGCCGGCCAAATCAACCATTTGTGGAAATATTTTTTGCAGCAATTCGCTTTCATATAAAAGCTTAAAGCCGATAGATGGTTGTTCACTCAAAATGATTTTATTCAACTCATCGGTAATGCGTTCTTTTGAAACAATGGTAATACGATCTGCATTCTTTTTGATGGAATGGAACGTTTCGGGGTAAATATGAAACTTTAACTGTGTGGCAAATCGTACAGCTCTCATCATTCGCAATGGATCATCGCTAAATGTTTTATCCGGGTTAAGAGGTGTTCGAATGAGCTGCTGTTTCAAATCATCCATACCATTAAAGGGATCGACCAATGCGCCATAATCTTCCTTATTCAAACTAACTGCAAGTGCATTAATGGTAAAATCCCTCCGTTGTTGATCGTCTTCAATACTGCCCAACTCCACTTCCGGATTACGTGAGTGCAAACGGTAACTTTCCTTTCTTGCCCCAACAAATTCCAGGTCGAATCCATTACCCATTTTAAAATGAGCTGTTCCAAAATTTTTGAAGTAAGATACCCTGGGATGAGGCCGAAATAATTTAGAAGCTTTTTCTGCCAGCTTTAACGCATCTCCCACACATGCAAAATCTGCATCTTTAGTTGGTCGTTCTAAGATTTTATCACGTACAAAACCACCAACCAGGTAGCATGGATAATTCAACTCCTGCGCTGCTTCGGCAATTTTTGTGAATATTTCCAACTCTATATCACTGCAATTCAGTTCCATTGCGGCAAAGATAATTGGAGATTACCCACGTATCACGGTTCGTGTTCCATCATTATTCCACTTAATAATTTGTGATGGTTGTCCAATAGTGGCATCATTCTGTTTCCACTTTACAATATGGTCCACACTATTTTTGATCTGTTCTGAAACCTGCGAAAAATTTTGAGGTGAAGGTTGTGAACTGATATTTGCAGAAGTAGACACCATTGGCTTCCGTAATCGTTTGATCAGGTGCCTGCAAAATTCATCGCGTACAATCCTGATAGCAATAGAGCCGTCGTCAGCAACCAGGTTATCGGGCAAACCAACAGCGTGTTCAAAAATGATAGTAACCGGGCGGGATTGATCTTCAATGAAATCAAATACTGCCGGATCGGGAGCCGCCACGTACTGCAAAACATCCCTTTCTTCAGTTACCAAAATGATCAGGCTCTTACTATCCTGCCTTTTTTTTATTTCATAAATACGTTGCACGGCCGCTTCATTTGTTGCATCGCAGCCAATTCCCCAGATGGTATCGGTTGGATAAACAATTACACCGCCTCTTCGAAGAATGGCCAATGCATTTTCAACTTCTGTTTCAAAAACGATTTTTTCCATCAACTCAAATGCAATTTTAGTGTTTCAACAATTCTGGTGCTATTCAATCTTTCAAGGCACTGGGGCGTTCCATATCGAACGCAAACATTTTTTTCGCAGGGCTCGCAACTTAGTTCACCCAAACGAATGATATTGCGGAGATTTTTATTGTAAGGTGCTGTATTGCTTTCTTTTCCTGCACCGAACAACACGACCGTGTGCGTACCTAAAGCATTTGCCAAATGTGCCGGGCCCGAATCTGTGCTTAGCAGCAATTGTGCGGAAGCGAGCAATTCGGCCAGCTGGCACAAGGAAGTTTTACCTGCTAAATTTTCAATATTGTCCCGATACTTTAATTGATTTAGCACAGATTCAACAAATTCTTTTTCCTTAGGTGCCCCGATTAAAATAATTTTTTGTTTAATAGAATTTTTTAACAGCGCCAAGATTTCAACAGCTTTTGTTACCGTCAATCTTCTTGAAGAAGCTTCAGAATTTACATTAACAACTACATAATCTTTTTTACCATAACTATGATTCAGAGAAAGGTCAACAGGTTTAGGTTGTTGTTTTGTAAAAAGCGGGAGTAACTGAATATACTCTTCCACTCTGTGCAAATTTTCTGGCTTCTGATAGGAGTTTGTCAGTAATATCTGCCTTAATTCATTTTTGTACCCGATTCTTTTATTTGCACCTGTAGCTGCTGCCATCAGTGCCGAAGAAAAAGAATCAGGCAGGCAAAAGAAAAGATCAAAATTTTCGGCCTGCTTTACCTCCCGGCCATATCCCCACAAACCCCTAATTCCATTGAATTCTTTCTTATTAAAAATGAATTTATGTTTGAAACGGGGAAAAAAAGTCAGTAGCTCATGAATCCCTTGCTTTGCAATAACACTTACTTCTGCACCTGGGAAAAAATGGGATAGTTGGTGTATAAACCCAACCGACATTACCATATCTCCCAGCCAATTTGGCAATCGAACAAGAATTTTCATGTGCAGTACCTAAGTTTGCAAAAATTTTTTCGATGAAGTTAAGAGACTCTGTTGAACAAGCGTGGCAAAACCGTGAAATGCTTTCCTACCTGGCGGTAGTAAATGACATCAAATCCGTTATTGAAGAAGTAGACAAAGGAAGGTTGCGGGTGGCACAACCAACCGAAAATGGCTGGCAGGTAAATGAATGGGTGAAACAAGCTATCCTGCTTTATTTCGGGATTCAGCAAATGCAAACATGGAGTATGGAGCCATTTGAATGGTATGATAAAATGGAGCTCAAAAAAAATTATAAGGAACTCGGTGTTCGGGCCGTACCGCATGCCGTAGCCCGATACGGTGCATACATTGCCAAAAACGTGGTACTGATGCCCTCGTATGTTAATATTGGAGCGTATGTGGATGAAGGTACCATGGTTGATACCTGGGCAACAGTTGGAAGCTGTGCACAAATCGGAAAGGGCGTCCACTTAAGTGGCGGTGTCGGCATTGGTGGCGTATTAGAGCCCCTGCAAGCTTCTCCAGTGATTATTGAAGACGGTTGTTTTATTGGTTCACGTTGTATTGTAGTAGAAGGTGTTCGCGTTGAAAAAGAAGCGGTATTAGGAGCTAATGTTGTATTGACACAATCAACAAAGATCATAGATGTTAGCGGCAATGAGCCGGTGGAAATGAAAGGTATTGTTCCTGCAAGAAGCGTTGTGATCCCCGGAAGCTATACAAAACAGTTTAATGCAGGAGAATACAATGTCACCTGTGCACTGGTTATTGGCAAACGTAAAGCCAGCACCGATTTAAAAACAAGCCTGAACGATGCATTGAGAGATTTTAATGTGGCAGTTTAATATGTAAACAGACAGACCTGCCTCTCACCTTATGGGGGAAAGCGCTCCAAAACATACAATCAACCTCTTTGGATTTATTATAGCCTTTGTTGGTGCCATTCTTTTTTCAACGAAAGCAGTCATCGTAAAAAAAGCATTTATTGATGTACATGCAGATGCCCTAACATTATTGACATTGCGCATGATCTTTTCACTGCCCTTTTATTTGATCACGGCTTTTATCATAACCTCCGGTAAATCCAACAAAAGAATGACCACAAAAGAATGGTTGGCTATAATCATTCTTGGAACCTCGGGATATTATTTGAGCAGCTTACTTGATTTTTTAGGATTGCAGTACATATCTGCCGGGCTTGAACGATTGATCCTTTTTCTTTATCCCAGCTTTGTTGTTATAATCAATGCCATTTTTCTTAAAGAAAAAATTACGAAAGTACAGTTATGGGCAATTGTGATCAGTTACGTGGGAATGGTAATAGCATATTTTGGTGAACTTAAAATTGATACAGCTAATTCCAATTTTTATTGGGGAAGCCTCCTGATTTTTTTATGTGCCATTACCTATGCTGTTTACATAGCCGGCAGCGGGCATATCATTCCGAAGATTGGCGCGTCAAAATTTACTGCCTACGCATTATTGTGTTCAACAGCAGGTGTTTTCGTGCATTATATTTTGAGAGGAAATTATGAACCACTGCAGCATAGCATGAGTTTATGGTGGTATGGAATTTTGCTTGCAATTGTGGCTACTGTGATTCCAACTTTTTTATTATCGTTTGCTTTAAAAAAAATAGGTGCCAATAATGTAGCGATTATCTCCAGCATTGGGCCGGTATCAACTATTTTGCAGGCTCATATTTTTTTAGGTGAGCCCATATTTACCGGTCAAATAATCGGAACCGTAATGATAATAATAGGTGTCCTTTTGTTAAGCATAAAACCTAAAAAACTTGCATTCAGGTAGCCCTCTTGAATTATATTTGCACTCCTTCTTTGAGAGATTGCCCGGGTGGCGAAATTGGTAGACGCACCGTCTTCAGGTGGCGGCGCCGCGAGGTGTGCTGGTTCGAATCCAGTCCCGGGCACAAAATTACTAAGGCTTTGCCGGCGCAGTTCCATCATAACTAACTTTCGATTTACAAGTCAATTCCGGTATATTTTGCAATTGCCTCCAGCGAAGCAACTACTTCTTTGTTCACAGGAATGCCTTCTTTAATTCTTGTTTGATAAGCTTCCCTTTCCGGGTCGCCCGGTATTAAAACTTGTTTTCTTCCCGGCTGAACTTTTGTAGCCTTCATGGTACGAATCCATTCATCAATGTTCCTTTTAAATTCTTCTTTATCACGAAAGCCATCTATATCCCAGGCTCCAAAAAAATGTCCTATGCCTTTACCCACCTGTTTGTTGGCAGGTGAAACGTGAATGGCAAAGGGCACAGCAAATGGTCCCCAGTTTGCACCGCTTAATACAGCAGTTAAAATATCTACCATACTGGCCAGGCAATACCCTTTGTGTCCACTGCCCTCTTTGTCTCCCAATGGCAGTAGGGCTCCGCCTTCTATCATTTCTGCAGGATCAGTGGTTGCATAACCCTCTTTATTTATGCACCAGCCATTGGGTATCATCTCTCCTTTTCTTTTTGCGATTTCTACCTTTCCGTAGGAAACTGCACTGGATGCAAAATCTATGATAACCGGTGGTTCTTTCAATCCCGGAAATGCAATGGCAACAGGATTTGTGCCCAGCATTTTCTCTGCTCCGTTAAATGGTACAACACCGGCCGTGGTGTTGGTCATAGAAAGACCAATCAGGTCTTCTTTCAATGCCATCACCGGGTAATAGCCTGCTGCACCATAATGGTTGGTATTGCATACACTCACCCAACCCGAACCGTGTTCTTTTGCTTTTTGTATGGCAAGTTGCATGCATTTGGGGCCGACTACCAATCCTAATCCGTTATCTCCATCAACGGTGGCTACGCTTCCTTTACCACGAACCATTTTTATAACAGGGACAGGATTAATTCGCTTTGCCTTCAATAGATCAACATAAGTTTTGAGCCGTGCAATACCGTGTGAGTCAATTCCATGTTCATCACTGTATGCCAATACATCAGCTGCTAACACGGCTTCCTGGTATGGCACACCAAAATACACGAATACCCGCATACTAAATTGGCGAAGTTGCTCGAACGTAAACACCTCATCCAATGTATTCGAGTCTTCAACCATCTTTATTTTTTTTACCAGCTTTGCTGGTCTTTTCATTCTCGCTACCATCTGTTTTCTGAGTGTTGCTTTTTTTGAGGCTGGCATAAAATGCTTCCACTTTTTGCGCTGATTCTTTACCTACCGCTGTTTCAATTCTTGCTCTTTTTTCATCGGCAAGAACTTTGGTTTTTGCTTTCTTATCATCGTCGCTTAAACTTTCGTCAGTCTTAACCGCTTTTAGCTTTGGCCTGTATTCATCTTCAATTGCCATAACCGATACGATTTGGTCATCGGTCAGTTTTACTTCTTCTTTAAGACCTTGTTTGATTTGAGCTTTTCTCTCTGCAGCGCGTTGTGCAGATACAAATGTTGCAGCTACAAACAGAAGGCAGATGCACAGAATCAGTTTTTTCATTTTCGCGTTTTAAAATTTAAAGAATTATCGAACTCAATTGGAGTTGTTTACGTGAAATGGAGCAAGTTGTTTTATACCGAAATCAATTTCCTGCCAGCATTTTTTCCGGGCACTGTCAACAATGGCTTCTATCACCTTCATGTTGTTGATGGAATCTTCCAAACTAATGGGCACGATGGTATCATCCAATATTAGTTTTGAAAATGCATCGCCTTGCAAGCTGTACTGGTCTACCAGCTCAAAAACAATTTCCTCGCTACCTGTTTTTAAATGAAGCCAAATGTGGGTCTGTTTATCGGGTGGCGCATTGACTGGTATTTCTATTTCTATCCGGCCCTCCGTACCAAAAATGTTTACCCGTTGATAGGGCATTAGTTGTGTGGAACAGGTAAAAGTTGAAGTTCCCGTGGAAAAATCAAGAATACCCGATGCAAGCCTGTCTGTTTCCGAAGCGGGATTGTATTCCAGAATACCTGTTACACGATCCGGCTCTTTATTAAATAAGAAACGGGCAAAAGAAACACAATAACAACCAATGTCCATCATGCCGCCTCCACCCGCATCCTTGCGATTGCGGATATTATTCATGTCTACATTGTGATAAGAGAAGAAGGATTGAACTGTTTTCAATTCTCCGATCTTGCCTTCCGTTACGAGCGTTTTAACGTGTTGCCATTGCGGATGAAACCGATACATAAAAGCTTCCATTACTTTCAGGTATGGTTTGAGTTTGGCAGCATTGGATAATATTTCTGCCTGCGCAGAAGAAAGCCCGATAGGCTTTTCGCACAACACGTGTTTATTTGCTTCAATGGATTTGATGGCCCACTCAACATGCAAATGATTGGGAAGAGGAATATAAACAGCATCTATATCTCCATCATTTAGCAACTCCTCGTAAGAGCCATAAACTTTTGGAATACCTAAACTATCTGCAACCTTTTGTGCCTGGGTGATGTCCCTGGAAGCAATAGCATCAACGCTACAAAGCTGGCTTCGCTGCATCGCTGGTATCACTTTTTCTCGTGCAATTTTTGCTGTACTTAATACTCCCCAACGAATCCTTGTCATGATTTTGCTTTTATTAATTGATACGTAGCATAATAACCGTTACCATTTCATTCATGATTACTTTGGTTTCCGGTATTCTCATTAACATCAAAATTTCAATAATTAATTTATACAAACACTTCCATTTCTTTTAATGCCGATGGCTGCAATGTCATTGATTTGCTAATTCCCAATTCAAGGCCGCGCAATTCAGCCAGTCCTCTTAATCTTCCAATTCCAGAGTAACCAGGATTCGTTTTCTTTTTCAAATCATCCAGCATCTGGTGACCATGATCAGGACGCATAGGAATAGTTATTTTCCTGTTTCGCATAACAGTGATAAGTTCTTTCACCACAGCAAACATATCTACGTCACCTTCTAAATGGTTGTCTTCGTAAAAATCGCCGAACTCATTTCGTTTTGTGCTGCGTAAATGAATAAAATTGATCCGTTCAGCAAATTGCTTTACCATAGCAGGCAAATCATTATCAGGCCTTACACCAAATGAACCCGTACAAAAACATAAACCATTGCTTAAAAAGGGAACTGCTGCTATCAATGCATCAATATCTTTAGCGGTGCTTACTATCCTGGGCAATCCTAAAATTGAATATGGGGGATCGTCCGGATGAATTGCCATCCTAACCCCGCATTCTTCTGCCACTGGAATAATTTGTTGTAAAAAGAAAATGAGATGACGTCTTAATTTGTCTGCATCAATGCCTTTATAAGCATCGAGGGCCTGTTGAAATTGCTGAAGCGTAAAACTTTCTTCGCTCCCCGGCAAACCAGCAATAATGTTTCTCTGTAATTGCAATTTCTCTTGTTCGGTCATTTGGGCAAATCTTTTCTTTGCTCTTGTCAATTCCTCGTGGTTGTATTCATTTTCTGCCCCTTTTCGTTGAAGCATCCACACATCAAAAGCAATGAAAGCTGCTTTTTCAAATCGCAAAGCTTTCGAGCCATCGGCTACTTCATAAGCCAGGTCCGTTCTTGTCCAGTCCAGCACCGGCATAAAATTGTATGTGATGATATAGATGCCGCACTGCGCCAGATTTTTTATACTTCGTTTATAATTTTCGATATAGGTCTCAAAATTTCCTGTCTGTGTTTTAATGGCTTCATGCACGGGAACACTTTCCACTACGGACCAGGTCAAACCTGCATTTTCTATTTCGGTTTTCCGTTTTGTAATTTCTACGATGGTCCACACTTCGCCGTTGGGAATATGGTGCAATGCTGTAACTACACCGGTACAGCCTGCCTGCCTGATATCTGAAAGACTGACCGGGTCGTTCGGCCCAAACCATCGCATAGTTTGCTCAAATCTCATAGTTAATAATTTAGTTGATGTCTCATTCATTCGTCAGCTCCATTATTTCGGCAATGCTTTCAATACAATTTCAATGTCGCTGACACTGCGAAAACCACTGAAGCCGATTGACACCTTTGTTCCATCTATTAATGTGACGGGCTGACCACCCTCCCATCCAATGTAGTCGGGCCGCTTAATACCATACTTTTCTTCATCTATTTCGTTACTGAAAGCAAGTCTTTCAAACTCTCCTGTTTTTATTCCGGTGATCCAAACCTGGCTGGCTTTCATCCAGGCAACCCTGTATCGTTCCCGCATCATGATTTTATCCGTGCCAAACATTTTGCCATAAACATTTCCATCAACATCAATGATGCAAATAGCAACACCATCCTTTGCTTTTTTCCTGTCCTCCTCATTCTGCATGTAAACAGGAACAAGTTGCTCTACCGTTTCAATTAATTTAGCAATGATGGTTGCCCTTTTTTTCAATGTCATTTGCAAATGGTGTTTATACTATCCTATCAAACAATCTTCATTCTTATCAACCAATCTTCGAGGTGCAGATGCAGACATTTGTAACAAGCGCCTGCCAACAACGTATGCTATTTGTTCTGTTGCACTTTTTTAGCCAGCTCCAATGCCTGTGTGGTGGTATAATATTTCGCCAGCATGTTTGGTACTTCCCACGCGGGCATATTGCCATTTTTTAGATACAAAAGAAATTTCTCCATCACCCTGGCAAAATGTGATTCGTGTCCTTCCTTGTATTTCTCAGGAATGATAACTTCCCATCCCGTATCCATTTTTTTTAGTTCAACACCTGGGTGCTTTGCCTGGATTTTATTGAAGCTTTGTTTCAACTCATTATCATAGGATGCAGCAGTACCAGGTAACGGCTCGATGTAAAGTGTGGGTTTATAATTTTGTTCAGCATCCTGTTTGATGATTAGATTGGCCTTTGTTCCGCGAAGGACGGAATAATGTGTATCGCCGCTTCCTTCCGGAGCCTTGTAATCCCACCGGGCTGTTACTTTAACATTCACTCCATTAAGTTGATATTGTATTTCTCCATTGGCAAAAACCTGGAGAATGCTATCATGTATCACATTGGTTTTTAAAAAATCAGGAAAACCATTTTGATTGGTGATGGTATTGAACTGGCTTAGGGTTAGATCGGTACTCCATCTTCGCGCTGAATTCACCTTTACATCATTTTCGTACTGAACTATTTTATCCGGAAAACATTCCCATTGCACCAAATCAACAAGGTGCGTTGCTACATCTGTAATGCCTTCGCCCTGCTGTGCTACATCCATGAACCAGGTGGGCCTTGTCAGTACA
>Ga0207650_10001168_pt1 | contig 19299 bp, 17 predicted proteins | sample KBSS63metaG_FD_184325 | JGI IMG/M metagenome (GOLD analysis project Ga0207650, IMG submission 184325) | Switchgrass rhizosphere microbial communities from Kellogg Biological Station, Michigan, USA - KBS S6-3 metaG (SPAdes) (version 2) | ecosystem: Host-associated > Plants > Roots > Rhizosphere...
CCAGCACGACATTTTCGACTTCGGTGCGGCCTCGGCTGTAGAGCGGCTCCCAGAAGTCGAAAATGTCGTGCTGGGCCTTCTTGTCGACGTCGACGACGGCGGTGTGGTGCTTGCCGCGATAGCCGATCAGGCCGTCCCGGTCGCCGGTAAGATCGATCGACAGGGCGATGCCGCCGCCGGTCACGTTCGGCTTCTTGCTGGCGACCAGCGTCTCGGTCTCGTGCAGCGCCAGCAGTTCCGGCTCGGAGAGCATGGCATGGCCGATGCGGAAGCGGATCTGCGACAGGCGCGAGCCGCGACGCACGACGATCGGGAAGGTGCGTGGCGAGATTTCCAGGTAGAGTGGGCCGGAATAGCCAGCCGGGATCTTGTCGAACTCCTGGGCGTAATCGGTGATGACGCGGGTGAAGATGTCGAGGCGGCCGGTCGAGCTTTTCGGGTTGGCCGAGGCGGACATGTCAGACGGCAGGTCGAGACGCTCCATCAGCGGCACGATATAGACGCATCCGGTCTCGAGCACAGCGCCCTCGGACAGGTCGATGACGTGCAGGCTCAGGCGGTCGAGCTTGTCGGAGACAAGGTTGGTCGGACCCGGCATAAAGCTGGCGCGCACGCGAAACGCCTTTGCCCCAAGCCTGAGATCGAGGCTTGCCGGCTGGATCTGATCGAAGTCGAGATCCTTTTCCGTCGTCAGCCGGCCGGCCTCGAAAAGCGCGGCAATGGCGCGATCCGCCAAGATTCCAGTGTCGCGAGCCATCTGCTCAATCCTCGTTTTGTCGCGCACAAAACCATATACGGGCCTTGTTTTGCCGCAGACAAAACCAAATGCAGGGAATTGACGCAAGCGGCCAACGGCAGTATTGCAGTCTTATCCCGTGGTGATTTGGCCGGTCGGCTTGCAGCCACGTTAAATAAGTAGCTAAAAAGGCCGGGTTGAAAACCGGTCTGCTTGTGCGACCGGTTTTTTTGTATCACGAAGGTGGTGATGGCATGACCAAGACTTGGCGCCCCGCAACGCAACTCGTTCACGGTGGCACGCTGCGCTCGCAGTTCGGCGAGACATCCGAAGCAATCTATCTGACACAGGGCTTTGTCTACGACAGCTCGGAAGCGGCCGAGGCCCGTTTCAAGGGCGAGACCGAGGGCTTCATCTACGCCCGCTACGGCAGCCCGACGAACGACATGTTCGAAAAGCGCATGTGCATGCTGGAAGGCGCCGAAGAGGCACGCTCGACGGCTTCGGGCATGGCCGCCGTTTCCGCCGCCATTCTCTGCCAGGTCAAGGCCGGCGACCATATCGTGGCCGCCCGCGCGCTGTTCGGCTCCTGCCGCTGGGTCGTCGAAACGCTGGCGCCGCGCTATGGCATCGAATGCACGCTGGTCGACGGTCGCGATCTCGCCAATTGGGAAAAGGCCATCCGGCCGAATACCAAGGTGTTCTTCCTGGAAAGCCCGACCAATCCGACGCTCGAAGTGGTCGACATTGCCGGCGTTGCCAGGCTTGCCAACCAGATCGGCGCCAAGGTCGTGGTCGACAACGTGTTCGCCACACCGCTCTTCCAGAAGCCGCTCGAACTCGGCGCCCATATCGTCGTCTATTCGGCCACCAAGCACATCGACGGCCAGGGCCGTTCGCTCGGCGGCGTCGTGCTGTCGGACAAGGAATGGGTCGACGAGCATCTGCAGGACTATTATCGCCACACCGGCCCGGCAATGTCGCCCTTTACCGCCTGGACGCTGCTCAAGGGTATCGAAACCCTGCCGTTGCGCGTGAAACAGCAGACGGAAAATGCCGGCCGCATCGCCGACTTCCTGGCCGACCAGGGCAAGGTCGCCAAGGTCATCTATCCCGGCCGCAAGGACCATCCGCAGGCCGATATCATCGCCAAGCAGATGACCGGTGGCTCGACGCTGGTCTGCCTGGAGCTGAAGGGCGGCAAGGACGCGGCCTTTGCGCTGCAGAACGCGCTCGAGATCGTGAAGATCTCCAACAATCTCGGCGATTCCAAGAGCCTGATCACCCATCCGGCGACCACGACCCACAAGAACCTGACCGACGAGGCGCGCGCCGAGCTCGGCATCTCGCCGGGCACGGTTCGCTTCTCGGCCGGCATCGAGGACACCGACGACCTCATCGAGGATTTTGCCAAGGCGCTGGCGAAAGTCTCGGCCTGATCGCATGTCTTGCAGCACTGCCCGGCTAGGCCGGGCAGTGCGTTCCGGCATTGCTCCGTCAGCAATTAACTGAAGATATTACCCTTAATATTCAAAAGGCCGCATCAGCCTTCCCATTTGGACACATATTCGCCTTCAATTCCTTGACCAAGGTTGAAGCCTATAGGATATCGTAACCAAATTCATTGAAGGTGGCTGGGATGTACCGCGCCCTTACACGAGATATCGAAGTCATCGTCGAGCCGTTCTATCTGGAGGAGCAATCCGACCCGGAAGACAGCCGCTATGTATGGGGTTACCGGATCGTCATTTCCAACCACTCGACGACTGCGGTGCGGCTGATCACGCGCTACTGGCACATCACCGACCAGAACGGACAGGTCGACGAAGTCACCGGTCCCGGCGTCGTCGGAGAACAGCCGCAGCTCAACCCCGGCGACACCTACGAATACTCCTCGGGCTGCCCGCTCGACACGCCCTCGGGTATGATGTTCGGCCATTATTCGATGGAGAACGACGAGGGCGAGACGTTCGAGGTCGACATCCCGGCTTTCTCGCTGGATTCGCCCGGCCTGATGCGGACGTTGAACTGACGCCGCCAGGCGGCGACGTCAGCGGCCTCAGGACTTGACCAGGATTTCCGCCGCCTCGTAGCGGTAGGTTGTCGAACAGAATTCGCAGGTCACCGAAATCAACCCGTCTTCCTCGCTCTCTGCCATTTCCTCGGCGGAGAAGCCCTGCAGCACGCCCTTGATCTTGTCGCGCGAGCAGCTGCAGCGATCGTAGACCGCCTGTGGCGCATAGACCCGCGCACCGCGTTCGTGGAACAGCCGGTAGAGCAGCCGCTCGGTGCCAACAAGCGGATCGGTCAGCTCGTCGGCATCTACGGTCTCCAGCAACGACCGGGCTTCGGCCCAGGCATCGTCATCGGTATGGTCGACGGCGTTCTCGTCCCCATCGCCGCCATGCAGGTCCGGCAAGCGCATGCGCTCGGGTGCATCGGGCAGGAACTGGGCGATGACGCCGCCGGCCCGCCAGCGATGGCGCGGCTTGCCGGCCTCGTCGCGGTCGAACAGTTCGGCAGCACCGAGGCGCACGCGGGTCGGGATCTGCTCCGACTGACGGAAATAGACGCCGGCGATATCCTCAAGCGACGAGCCGTCGAGCGGCACGATCCCCTGGTAGGGCTGCGAATACTGACCCTGGTCGATGGTGAAGGCGAGGATGCCCTTGCCGAGCAGCTGCTCCGGTTCGGTTTGGCCAGCCTTGACCGCTGCGGCTAGCGCGTCCTCGTCGTAACGGGCATAGGCGCGGACATTTTCAGGTGTCGAAAAATCGGCCACCAGCAGGTCGACCGGTCCGTCGCCCTTGGTCTGCACGGTGAACTTGCCCTCGAACTTCAGCGACGTGCCGAGCAGCACCGTCAGCACGATGGTTTCGGCCAGCAGCCGCGCTACGGGGGCCGGATAGTGGTGCCGCTCGAGGATGGTGTCGAGCATCGGGCCGAGCTGCACGGCACGGCCGCGCACATCCAGGCTCTCTACCTGGAACGGCACGACGTGATCGTCGCCGGCATAACCGAACTCTCCCAGCGCTGCTGCACTGTCTGCCATGGGTCTACTCCTTGCTGCCGGGCGGGTCGCGCCACGGCAGCCACCGTTTGCAACGGCGGCTTGGTTGATCTCAGATCGCGCCCAGGCACCACGCGAGAATAGACTTCTGCGCATGGAGACGGTTTTCCGCCTCGTCGAACACAACGGATTGCGGGCCATCGATCACGTCATCCGTCACCTCCTCGCCGCGATGGGCAGGCAGGCAATGCATGAACAACGCATCCTTTCCGGCCTCTGCCATCAGAGCGGCATTGACCTGGTAGGGCTGGAAGACGTTGTGACCACGGGCCCGGTGCTCCTGGTTCATGGAAACCCAGGTATCGGTCACCACGCAATCGGCGCCGGCAACCGCACGTTCGGCTTCATGGGTGAGCATGACTTCGGCGCCCTGATTGCGGGCCCAGTTCAAATAGTGATCGCTCGGCTCCGAACCAAGGGGCACCGCCATATTCATGCGATAGCCGAACCGGGCGGAGCCCTCGATCAGCGAATGCAGCACATTGTTGCCATCGCCCGTCCAGGCAACCGTCTTGCCCTTGATCGGGCCACGGTGCTCCTCGAAGGTCATGATATCGGCCATGACCTGGCAGGGATGGGTATCGTCGGTGAGCGCGTTGATGACAGGCACGGTGGCGTGTTCGGCCATTTCAAGCATGCGCGAATGCTGGGTCGTGCGGATCATGATGGCGTCGACATAGCGCGACAGCACCTTGGCGGTGTCGCCGATAGTCTCGGCCCGGCCAAGCTGCATTTCGGTGCCCGACAGAAACAGCGTTTCGCCGCCGAGCTGGCGCATGCCGACGTCGAACGAGACGCGGGTGCGGGTCGAGGGCTTTTCGAAGATCATCGCCAGCATCTTGCCTTCCAGCGGCCGGCCGGCCGTGCCGTCCTTGGTCGCCTTCTTGCGGAGGATGGCATCGTCGAGAATGCTGCGCAGATCGCCTGCCGGGACAGCCGAGAGATCGAGGAAGTGTTTCGGGGAAGCCATGTCTACCTGTGCTCCAAAAATGAAAAACGCCCGTGGCGGGCGCCAAGCCCGGAAGCCACGGACGCAGAAATCAAGCGGATTTGCGGGATGTCCGGGCGCGCAGCGCTTCGGCGGCACGCTCGACGCGGGCAAGACCCTCGCGGGCGTCCTCAGCGGTGGCGATCAGCGGCGGCAGCAGGCGGATGACGTTGTCGCCGGCCGGAACAGCGAGCAGGTGCTCGGCACGGATCGCCTGCAGCAGCTCGGCCGCCGGAATGGCAGCCTTGATGCCGAGCAGCAGGCCCTGGCCGCGCACCTCTTCGATGATATCGGGATAGCGATCCTTCAGCGATGCCAGTCCCTGGCGGAAGACCAGGGAGACATCGTTGACCTGCTGCAGGAAGCCTTCGGCGAGGATCACGTCCAGCACCGCGCCACCGACGGCCATCGCCAGCGGATTGCCGCCATAGGTCGAGCCGTGGGTGCCGGCCTTCATGCCGGAAGCGGCTTCTGCCGTTGCAAGGCATGCGCCGAGCGGAAAGCCGCCGCCGATGCCCTTGGCGACAGCCATGATATCAGGCGTGATGCCCGACCATTCATGCGAAAAGAACTTGCCGGAGCGGCCGACGCCCGACTGCACCTCGTCGAGGATCAGCAGCAGCCCGTGCTCGTCGCAGAGTTCGCGGAGGGCCACCATGAATTCCTTGGCGACCGGGCGGACACCGCCCTCGCCCTGCACCGGTTCGATCAGGATGCCTGCCGTGGCCTCGGTAATGGCAGCCTTGACCGCTTCGAGATCGCCGAACGGCACCTGGTCGAAGCCGGGGGCCTTCGGGCCGAAGCCCTCGAGATATTTTTCCTGGCCGCCGGCAGCGATGGTCGCCAGGGTCCGGCCGTGGAAGGCACCCTCGAAGGTGATGATGTGGAATTTTTCCGGATGGCCCTTGGAAAACTGGTAGCGGCGGGCCGTCTTGATGGCGCATTCTAGCGCTTCCGCACCGGAGTTGGTGAAGAATACCTTGTCGGCGAAAGTCGCGTCGGTCAGCCGCTTGGCGAGCATCTCCTGGCCGGGAACCTCATAGAGGTTCGACAGATGCCAGACCTTGTCGGCCTGCGCCTTCAGCGCCTCGACCAGATGCGGATGTCCGTGGCCGAGCGACGACACGGCGACGCCGGCCCCGAAATCGAGATATCGTTCGCCGGTTTCGGTGATCAGCCATACGCCCTCGCCTCGCTCGAACCTGAGGGGCGCGCGCATGTAGGTGTCATAGAGTGGCGCGGCTTCAGCCATGGCGCTATTCCTTCGATCGATCAGGACGTGACGGCTGCAGTTCCGCAAAGCCGCCGTCGGCAATGAAAAATGCCGCCTTGCGGCGGCCGGGGCACTATTGTCGTTTCGCAGAACGATGTCAACAAACGGGGGATTGGTCAACGAATAGTTGATTTTAGCCTTGCGGAAAATGGCATTTCATGTGGTCTTCGAGACTGTAATAAAGCTATTGCAGAAATATCACACTAGGCAGCAAGTTGGGGAAAACCCGGAAATCGATTCCCCGCGATTCCTGCGACTCTTGTCACGGAGTCAGCCTCACACTAGGTTAAATCTTGATTACTAGACTGCAATGCGGCGGACCTAGTCACCACAATTTAAAAGCGTTTTGTGCCTCGATTGAATGCGAGGCAATGGCGAAGGATTCCGCCATTGGGAACGCAGTCGGAGACAAGCATGAATTGGACAGACGAGCGCGTCGAGAGGCTCACGAAACTTTGGGCCGAGGGTTTGAGCGCCAGCCAGATCGCCGCGCAGCTGGGCGGCGTCAGCCGTAACGCCGTCATCGGCAAGGTTCATCGTCTTTGCCTCCCAGGGCGCGCGAAAGCCGGCGGCACCTCCTCGACGGCACGCTCGACAAAGCGGAATGTCGCACCCGCCCGTCCGACCACTTTCGGCACCCGCCCTGCCGCCCCGCGCACGACCGTTCGTGCCGAAGGCGCTACGATGGTCAAGGAAGACGCCGAGCTCGACGCAACGGCCCCCGTGCAGTTTCGCCCAGCCTCGAACGCCGTCGTCCCGGTCGCTCGCCGCCTCGGCCTCACCGACCTGACGGAGCGCACCTGCAAGTGGCCTGTCGGCGACCCGCTGAAGGACGATTTCCATTTTTGCGGCCATGAATCGCCTGACCAGTCGCCATACTGCACCTATCACCAAAAAATGGCCTATCAGCCGGTCCACGAGCGCCGTCGCGCTGCCCGCTAGGCAAAGGCCGTCAGGAATAACGAAAACGGGCCGCGAGGCCCGTTTTGCGTTTGGGACGGAGCGAGTTCAAGCCTTGGGGCCGTCGCCGCAGGGAAGCCGCCTCGCGCAGGACCTGAGCGCCTGGACAAACGCGGAGAACCCATAAAAAACGGGCCAAGCGGCCCGTTTCCAATTGTTGATGGCTGATAGTGCGTCAGACTTCCATCGAATAGCCGGCACCGCGCACGGTGCGGATGACGTCCTGCATGTTGGAGAAATTCAATGCTTTGCGCAGGCGCCCGACATGGACGTCGACCGTGCGTTCGTCGACATAGATGTCGTGACCCCAGACGCCATCGAGCAACTGAGAGCGAGAAAATACGCGGCTAGGCGAGGTCATCAGGAACTCCAGCAGGCGGAATTCCGTTGGCCCAAGCCGGACTTCGCGGCTCTTGCGGTGAACGCGGTGCGTTTCGCGGTCAAGCTCGATGTCGCCGCAGCGAAGAACGCTCGACAGGACCTCCGGACGCGCCCGGCGCAGCATGGCGCGAACGCGCGCCATCAGTTCAGGCGTCGAGAACGGCTTGACCACATAATCGTCCGCACCGGTGGAAAGACCCCGGACGCGTTCGCTCTCTTCGCCACGCGCCGTCAGCATGATGATCGGCAAGCGCTCTGTCTCCGGCTTCATCCGAAGCCGGCGGCAAAGCTCTATGCCGGAAACGCCTGGCAGCATCCAGTCGAGGATGAGGAGGTCAGGGATACGCTCCTGCAAGCGCATCTCGGCTTCATCGCCCCTCAGGATCGTGTCGACCTCGAAGCCTTCAGCCTCGAGATTATAACGCAGCAAGACGCTGAGCGCTTCTTCGTCTTCAACGACGGCAACTCTCGGAACCATGGGGCCCGCTCTCCTTCAACAGCCTTTTGGGCTTATTCCGTCATCGCGCCGACGGTATTGGCAGTGTCGTCCTTCGGGCGGTCGCCCTCGGGCAGTGCGCCGGTCGCCATGTAGAAGATGGTTTCCGCAATGTTGGTCGCGTGGTCGCCGATGCGTTCGATGTTCTTGGCGCAGAACAGCAGATGCGTGCAGGTGGTGATGTTGCGCGGATCTTCCATCATGTAGGTGAGCATCTCGCGGAACAGCGAGGTGTACATAGCATCGATTTCCTCGTCGCGCTCGCGGATGGAGACGGCCTTGTCGGGCGAACGGGTGGTGTAGACGTCGAGGACTTCCTTGAGCTGGACCAATGCCAGTTCGGAGAGATGCTCGATGCCGCGGCCCAGGCTGCGCGGTACGCCGGTGCCCTGCACGGCCAAGACGCGCTTGGCTGTGTTCTTGCCCAGATCGCCGACGCGCTCCAGATCGGCTGCGATACGGATCGAGCCCATGATTTCGCGGAGGTCGGCGGCCATCGGCTGGCGACGGGCAATGGTCAGGATCGCCTTGTCGCCAACTTCGCGCTCGGCGTGATCGAGAATCGTGTCGTCGGAGATGACCTTCTGGGCCAGACCGACGTCACCATTGACCAACGCCCGAACGGATTCGCCAACCATCTGCTCTGCCAGACCGCCCATTTCGGAGATCCGGCGCGTCAGGAACTTAAGATCTTCGTCATAAGCTGAATGAATATGTGTCGAAGCCATGTTTCTATCCTCAAATTGAAGGGCGTCAAGGGAACCTGGGTCTGCTCGCCGCGGCGACGACATCGCAATTCGCCTATTCGAGGCCTTCTTTGTTATCGGGCTAATCCACGCCCTTTTATGTCAGGGCAATGAAACAATTATGACAGGCTAAATCACTGATTTACAAGGTGATCCAATAACTAAACTTTTACTCGTCCGGCACCGTCAGAAGCGGACTGTGAAATCGGTGCCACGACCCACTTCCGATTTCACGATAAGGCGGGCCCGATGGCGGGTAAGGATGTGCTTGACGATTGCCAAGCCCAGACCTGTACCCTTTTTCGAGCGGCTGTTTTCGACGCTGACGCGATAGAAGCGCTCCGTCAAGCGTGGCACGTGCTCCGCCGGGATACCGCCGCCCCGATCCGACACGGTAACCTCGATCGGCTCTCCGGGTGCATTGCGCAACGTCACGTCGACACGCTTTCCTTCCTGGCCGTATTTGCAGGCATTCTCGATGAGATTCTCGAACACCTGCACCAGTTCGTCGCGGTCGCCGGTGACCTCCGCCTTGCCTGACGGCATGTGGAGATTGATGGCGACGTCGAGATCCATGGCGAGCGGCAACAGCGCATCCCGGACATGTCCGAGCAGCGGCACGAGATCGACCTTCTGGTCCGGCGCCAAGTGCGATTTCAGCTCGAGGCGTGACAGCGACAGCAGGTCGTCGACCAGACGGCTCATGCGCGTTGCCTGGTCGAACATGATGGCAAGGAACCGCTCCTGGGCTTTCGGATCGTTGCGGGCGGGGCCCTGGATCGTCTCGATGAAGCCGCGCAGCGAGGCCAGCGGCGTGCGCAGCTCATGGCTGGCATTGGCGACGAAGTCGGAGCGCATGCGGTCGATGTGGCGAAGCTCGGAGACATCCTTGAAGCTCAGCAGAAAAAAGGATTGGCCGCCATATTCATGGGGCGGAAGATCGATCGGCTTTATGCGGACGATAAAGACGCGCTCGGACGGCAGCCGCTCGGAATGCTCGATCTGGTTCGGCACCCCGGTGGCAATCGTTTCCCGCACCATGTCGAGGATGCCCGGCGAGCGGAGCTTGGCGGAGAGATGGGCGCCGAGCGGAAAGCTGTCGAGGGCGCGCTCGGCCGCAGGGTTCTGGTAGACAACCGACGCCTCCCGGTCGAGCACCAGGACCGGCATGTCGAGGCCTGCAAGACCGGCTGTCATTGGTTGCAGCAGGCGTCCGAGATCGATCGGCACCGGCTGGGCGCTCTCCTGCGGCTTGTCGCTGGCGACAAGCGGGGCACGCAGCAGGGCAACGACCACGACCAAGAGCAGCACAACGGAGACGAGCGTCGCATCAGCGCCTTCCGCCAGCGCCAGCGACGCGACCATCAAGGCGAGAAGCAGGATCAGACCCTCCTGCCTCAGCCTCTGCACGAGCTTCTTCCAAAGTGGTCTGTTCTCTTCCAACGCCGCTTGTCCGATTCTTTCGTCCGTATTGCCCAAGGCTCGGACTGATATAGCAAATTCATGACAGAAGTTTCCGGCTCCATCCACTGTCCTGCCCCGCTTGATCGCCGTCGCCTCCGGAAAGAGCCTCAACGCTTGAAACAAAACGCAAATATGTGCTTTTTAGTCGTGTACATATCTGTGACTAATCCCTTGAGGGACGCAGGCCGACGTGGCCGAGGAGGAATTATGGGCGAGCAAGTGGAGAGCCGGGCCGTTGAACTTGAGCTGCACGGCAAGCGCCGAATCTTCGACGTCGACGACCCGATCCTGCCCGAATGGGTCGAGGAGAAGGCTCTGTCCTCCGGGGATTTTCCCTACAAGAAGAAGATGAAGAGCAGCGACTACATGCAGGAACTGAAGTCGCTGCAGATCGAGTTGGTGAAGGTGCAGTTCTGGCTGCAGGCGACCGGCAAGCGGATCATGAGCATCTTCGAGGGGCGCGACGCGGCCGGCAAGGGCGGCGCCATCTTCGCGACCTCATCCCACATGAACCCGCGCCTGGCGCGCGTGGTGGCGCTGAGCAAGCCGAACGACCGCGAGGCCGGACAGTGGTATTTCCAGCGCTACGTCGATCAGTTTCCGACCTCGGGCGAATTCGTCCTGTTTGATCGCTCCTGGTACAATCGGGCCGGCGTCGAGCCGGTCATGGGCTTCTGCACGCAGGAACAATACGAGGCCTTCCTGCACCAGGCGCCGCAGATGGAAAAGGTCATCGACCATGAAGCCATTCTGTTCTTCAAGTTCTATCTCGATATCGGCCGGGAAATGCAGCTGAAGCGCTTCCACGATCGACGACACGACCCGCGCAAGGTGTGGAAGCTGTCGTCGATGGATATCGCCGCGCTCGACAAATGGGACGACTACAGCAAAAAGCGCGACCGGATGCTGAAGGACACCCATACCGACTACGCGCCCTGGACCGTGGTGCATGCCAACGACAAGCGCCGGGCGCGGCTGAACCTCATCCGCCATATCCTGACGACGCTCGATTATACCGGCAAGGACCGCGACGCGATCGGCGAGATCGACGGAAAGATCCTCGGCTCCGGTCCTGCCTTCCTCAAATAGGCGGCCAGCCGCGCCTCAGGGCGCGGCGTTTCCGGGCAGCACGCGGATCGCATAGATATTGACGCCGGTCGACTTGCCGTCGACATCCGTGTTGAAAACCAGATTGCCGGATGCGTCGGCGGGCAGCGTCGCGTTGAAGCGCAACTGGAAGAGCGCGTCGGATTTCTGGCGTGTCACATCGAACCGGTGGCGCCCGCAGCCGCCGTAGGAACCGAAGCTGCATTCGACGGTGATTTGCGTCGGTGCATCGGTGATGGCCTGCAGCGTCATGGCAACGGTCGCCGGCTTACCCGACAGCTTCTGCAGCACCGCTGTCGGCACCGGGATGGCAACATTGCCGGTCGTGCCAGACGACTGCGAGGTCACCCGGACCGTCGGCCCTTCGTTCTCCGAGGCATTCTCGACCTTGGCTTCGGTGCCGCTCGTGGCCTTGCCTGCATCGGTCGGCCCAAGGATCTCGATCCAGTCGGCCGAGAACCTGTCCTGCGGGTCGATCGTGGCGAGACCTGCATTGCTGCCGGAATCGAGATCCGCATTGTTGTCGTTGGCGTCGTCGTCCTCCGGCGTGACCTGGGCCGGCTGGTTGCGCACGGCCGTATCGCGCTGGGCCGCGGTCAGCAGCACGCCTGACGTCTTGATCCACCAGGCACCCATTCCGAGAAAGGCAATGAGGATGCAGAACACCAGCAGGCGCGAAAAGAACTTGCGAGGCTTGCGACGGCTGACAGCGCGCTCGGGCTTGAAATCGAGGCCAGGCGATGCGGCCGGTCGCGCGGGAGCGTCCGTGGCGCCAATATCGGCCGCAAGATGGTCCGTTGGGTCTGCACGCATGCCGCCAAGATCGCCGTCATCCGGGACATCGGCAGCGGAGGCAACGGTGCCGCGCGTTTCGCCGCGCAACTCCATACCCGGCTCGCTCAAGGCTGCCTGCTGCGGCGCCTGGCGCGAGACACCCGTGAGCGGTGGTGGCGCCAGGGGCGGCTCGATCGGTCCAGCAGGGGCGGCAGGGGGGACTGGCTGCGGGGCGACAGGGCGGGCCGGCGGGACCGGCTGCTCGTGAACGGGCTCGGGAGCGGTCGGCGCGGCGGCACGCAGGCGCGCGCGTTCTTCGCCTTCGATGCCGCGAATCGTCATCTCCAGCCGCTGGCGCTGCGCGGTGATGATCTCGACATCGGTGATGTCCTGCTTGCGCAGACCGGCTTCCAATGCCTGGCGGGCCGACTGGTAGACGCGGGCCCGGACCTCGGGATTATCGCGCTCGGATCGCTCCAGAGCATTTCTGATGGCCGTCTCTAATCCGCTCACATCCGGTCCTTCACTCTGACGCCACGCAATCTTTACACATTACTAACGAAAATCGGTAATGCCCCATACGCCGATACGCAAGTGTCGGTCCCTTCCCCACGCCATTCGGTCGGGGATAAACGCCCGTTGGGCATTCGCAGCAAGATAGCGGCCGTCCAGCCACCATCAAGGGTATGGTCGACAGCACCTCTGATGCCGTCGAGCCGAGCGCTGCTTTTGCCGGCGCCTCTAAGCTGTTATCAACAGGTGGCGTTTGCGGCTGTTCCAGCGGCAAGTCAGGAAAGGGTGTCGCCCATGGCTCTTCCGTCTGTCCTCACACACGGCCTGCGGCTGCCGGTGGTCGCCTCACCGCTGTTCATCATTTCGCATCCTGCGCTGACCCTGGCGCAATGCAGAGCCGGGGTCGTCGGCAGCTTTCCGGCGCTGAACGCCCGGCCTGAAAGCCAGCTCGACGCGTGGCTGGCGGAGATCACCGAGACGCTCGCAGCCCATGACGCGGCCCATCCGGACAGGCCGGCGGCGCCCTATGCCGTCAACCAGATCGTCCACAAATCCAACCGGCGGCTGGAGCGCGATCTGGAACTCTGCGTGAAATACAAGGTGCCGATCGTCATCTCGTCGCTCGGGGCAGTGCCCGAGGTCAACGCGGCAATTCATTCTTATGGCGGTATCGTGCTGCATGACGTGACCACACTGCGCCATGCGCATTCGGCCGTCTCCAAGGGGGCCAATGGGCTGATTGCGGTGGCGGCGGGCGCCGGCGGCCATGCGGGAACGCTGTCGCCTTTCGCCCTGGTGCAGGAAATTCGCCAATGGTTCGCGGGGCCGCTGCTTCTGGCCGGCGCTATTGCGACGGGCGGCGGCATCCTGGCAGCGCAGGCAATGGGCGCCGATCTCGCCTATGTCGGCTCGCCCTTCATCGCCACGATCGAGGCGCGGGCGAGCGAGGCCTACAAGCAGGCGATCGTCAGTGGGAGCGCTGCCGACATTGTCTATTCCGACTATTTCACCGGCGTCAGCGGCAACTACCTGAAAGCTTCGATCCTTGCCGCCGGCCTCGATCCGGAGGCACTGCCCGCAGGCAAGGCAAGAATGGATTTCGAAGAGGCGACCTCAGGGGCAAAAGCCTGGAAGGACATATGGGGCTGCGGCCAGGGCATCGGCGCTGTCGATGCAGTCGTTCCGGTCAAAAGCCTCGTCGACCGGCTGGAGCGGGAATATCACGCCGCCCGCTCACGGCTGCTCGCCTGAGGCGGCACAAGGCGCGTACGGTTTTTTTCCAATCCACCGACAGAGCCCTTGAATTCTCCATCCAGAGCCTGTATCAGCCCCAAGCACACCGCAGCGCTGCCTCAAACAGCGCAATCGCCGCTTTAGCTCAGGTGGTAGAGCACATCATTCGTAATGATGGGGTCAGAGGTTCGAGTCCTCTAAGCGGCACCAAGGCTTTTCAATTACTTAGAACCGTTATTCGTCTTGATCTCGCCGCCGCGTTTTCCCCTGGGGTAACAGGTGGGGTAACAAACCTCACAATGGCTATCACCAGCTACGCATTGTCACCGCTGAAAAGTATACCGATCGGCCCGAGCGTTTGCGGTCTGGGCGATAAAGGGGGATTGACCGACCCCAATCCATCGCCCTAAAAAGAGTTTGCCCCGCGATCTTTGCAGGATCCGGGGCGCGACTGGTGAATAAGGTTTGGGACCGATACCAGTGACGTAAAGATATACCAGCGTCACCATTTCGACAATCCTCCCCTCTCTTTTTCTGACCAGTCATTCGGCGAGATCCGGGTGTCCATGGGGCCGTTTCGCAGTTTGATATCACGCAGGTCGGGTTGGACAGGGTGGACCCCTCCGTTATCGGGGGTAGGGACTGGCAAGCGTAAGGGGACCGTTACCCCGCCAGTGAGGCTCTGGAAGCCAATATAAAACGGCATGACTCGCTTCTGGCGTCCCGTCATATGGGATAGGCGAAGATGTCTTTGAAACCTCGGGTTCGAGCATTTCAAAAGACAGGAACCCGGCGGCTGGCATTGCCCGGTCGACGCAGGGATTTCTGTCTTTATTTCCTGGGTTAGAACACCCCGTTGGGGTCTTCTTGGAACTATCATCTAATATGAATGTGGAGCTACGCGACCTTCGGTCAAAAGAAAGAAACATTTTCAGGAATGGCAGGGAAGAAGAAGGGGGAAATGACCTTCAACAGGCCGAGAGGGTAAAGGATTTCGCGGCGTCGCATGGCTAAATTGAGGGCAGCCAAGGGTATTGTCGCCTGACCTATTGGCTTCTTGAAAAAAATCGTTGATCAATGCGACTGTCCCCAAGTTGGGAGACTTTGGGGCATAGTTTTCAATATGGCTTTAAAAAACATCGAGGCTTTTATTGAGGCCTATACGCGTGAGTTCGACTATTATGACGCAGCCGCGGAGAGCTGCGCAAACCAGTGTGAGACTTTACTTGCAAGGCAGGGCATCCGGGCGATCGTTAGTCACCGTGCGAAGCGGCCATCGAAGTTGCGGTTAAAATTAATTCAACGGGATCCTAAGAAGAAATACCAAACTAACGAACAGATTAGAGAGGATATCCCTGATCTGGCTGGAGTGAGGATAGCTCTGTATTTCCCGGCCGATCGGGAGCGAGTCAAAGCAATGATCGCAGGCAATTTCTCTGTCGAGGCCACGAAAAATTTTCCAGAGAGCAACAAAAGGAAGCGCGGCAAGCGGTTCGACGGCTATCACGCCGATCATTACAGAGTGCAGTTGCGAAACGTTACTCCGACCGAAACACAAAGCAGCTATTCCGCAGCCCGTATAGAAATCCAAGTCGGGTCAGTGCTAATGCATGCGTGGGCGGAGGTCGAGCATGATCTGATCTACAAACCCGAGAGCGGAATTCCTTCAGAAGATGAGAATGCAATCCTCGACGAACTGAACGGCTTAGTTATCGCAGGAGAGATAGCACTCGAGCGCTTACAACGGGCAGTGGAACGCCGCCTTAGCCAGAAATCCGATACTGTTTTCCAAAATCACTACGAGCTTGCGGCATTCTTGGATAAATGGATCCGGAAAGAATTTGCTGGAGAGGACCCGCCCCAAATCGGAAGGGCCGACATACTTTGGAATTTGTTGAGACGAGCTAAAATGGATCGGTCAGCCGAAATCGAACCGCTACTCGCCAATATCTCCGGTGAAGCCACCCTTTCAGATCAGATCTCTGAAGCGGTGCTTGCTATACAACCCGACCTTTATCGTGATTTTGTATCGCTGCAGTCAAACCCCACGATGAGTTCGTCGATCGGTGGGCGAAACCCTGATATGCAGTCGGAAGCTATTGGCAAGTTTCTGTCGATTTGGATAATAATAGAACGGACCTTTGCCCATTTGGCGATGGAAGATCCCGGTAGGCCGCGTCGCAATTCCATGAACTTGGATCTTGCCAAAAAAATAGGTTTATCCGCCAGTGCGGTGAACACTATTGATCAGGCCAGGCGCACCAGGAACCTCCTCGTGCACGGGGTTGAAATTCCGTCTTCTGAGTTTCTCATTACTGAAACCAGTTTCCTGGAGATGGTAGTGAAAGAAATGGCAGAGCACCCTAACCCGGATGTTCGCAGTGCCGTCGAAAACGCTGGCAGGCCCTTTGATCAGTAGTCGTGACGTGCACCCGGGTAGAAGGCAACAAACCTCTCAGAGGCTGGAAGCGAAACCAAGATCCTCACCTCACCGCATACGCTCCGCTGTTCGACCTGCTGCTGATCCCAGATGCGGACGGACGGCCGTGTAGCTACAGATAGCGACTATTGCCGGGCAGACCGGCCATCATGGCCCCTGCCCCATCGATGGCTTACCCACCACGCACCGAAATCCATGAGAGCCACACGCAGCCGCACCAGCACGCGGCGCCTCGCTCTCGCGTCATCACAAGGCGATGACCACACGACGCGCCCCTTGGTCAACCTGATCAGTCAAAAGAGACATTAGGGACCGTACGCTAGACCTCTTCCCCTGCGAGGCGCAGCATCCCGGTATCTCGCCCAAATTGGTTTCTAGGAGGGGTGGTCATCTCACTTTTCGCGAAAAACGCGCAAAACGGCGGATTTGTGCCTTTGAGCACAGTCCCGCGCCTCGGCGGACCTCTCGCGGCCAGCTTAGGAGCCCCCAAACTTGGGGGCTGGCAGCGCCACACCCCACGGGTCCAAAACCGTCACCGTGACGGATTTGGCGGCAACAGGATTGAAATGGGAAAGTCGGCTGAAGCTCGCCGAAACGTATTACGAAAATGGCCTCCTCCCACAGGGCGGACACCGGCCAGAGAGAAAAGTGTATTACGCGCACGTTGCTGATATCGCTTCAGAAATGGCGAATTGTTGAGAAACGAGCGTAATACACTCTGGCCTAAATTCGGCGAGGGAATTGCCTAAAAATTGGGGAAAGGGGCCCGCAGGTTGCTTTTGACTTCGCCCAAGCAACCGTCGATATGGTATCGAGTGACTCCGCCGGCATCTGCCATCGCGCTTTCCAATCCTTTGACCATTGAGGCTCGTTTTGACGGAAGATCCGACATTTCGCCAGGTTTCGCTCAACAGAGCGGACAAGTTAGAAGAAGTTTCAATGGCGGCTGCGAACGATGGGCTCAAGGCATTGCTTTTGCTGAACGGCGGCGCCTGCATCGCCCTTATTGGCTTCCTTGCCAGCCTTGTATCAAGCGAACACTTCAGCCCTGCTCAAGTCGCCCTGGCTTCGGGAGCGATCCGATCTCTAATTTGGTTTTCCATTGGCGCCGGGCTAGCGGTATTTACGAGTTTCTCTGCATATCTCTCGAACCAAAGCTATTCATCTCACCTTCGCAATCCGACGGACAACCCGAAAGCTTGGTCGACAGGAAACTCGTATGTGCGTCTCGGCCTCGTTTTCGCATTGGGATCTATGCTTTCGTTTGCAATTGGCGTCTACAAAATCTGGTCAACGTTTGGGTGAGGTATCAACGAGCCATGCCCGGGAGTGTCATATGAGAATGATTGCCGCGATCGTTGTTATGCTGGGAGTGACTGTACCTGCGGCGCACGCTCAGTACTCGAGCGTCAAGCCCGTCGAGGATGAGAAGATGGGCCGCCAGCGGGTAATAGCGGAGACCTATCAGGAGGCCGTCGCTTGCCACGTGGAGAACCTGTCGTTCACCGTAGCCGACATCACCTCGCTGAAGGCCTATTTCCAGAAGCTCAGCTACGAGAATGGGCTCGACCAGGCGGTGCGAGACGCGATCTGGGCCAAGGCGGTTGAGTTCGAGAAGACCCGACCAATCACGCCTGAGCTTTGCAAGGAGACCATGCAAGGACTGCGCATGGCTTTGCCGGACGCCCTTCCAGTTACTGCTAAACCCAAAAGCCCGTTTTGAGCAGGTTGCGCAAACGATCGAGTTATGGCAATTGCAGGTGGAAGCGGCGGTGGAGTGCGTATGTCCCTCGACATTGATTTCGGACTAGTGATGGCCGCCGGGCGTGACATCCAACCCTACGAATATCTGCACACCCCGAGAAGCCTGACGCTATTCAACGACGAAACTGCGCCGCTCCTTAAGCAGATGCTAGCGCAGACTCCACTGAAGATACTGAACATCTACCCGCAGGTGTTTCCGATCCTCTGGGCCCGGTCGATCCGATTGTGCAAAAGGTGATTGCGGCCACTCGGTAAAACGCTCGTCGCGTTCCTTGTCCGTCAGATCAAGATTGCTCGCAACTCGTCCGCAACATCGTCAGCGAGTTCTCTTCCTTAGCCGCGAGGCGCATGACGAAGAGCATAAGGGTGTGATAGTCGGGGCTGGTCATAAATTGACACAGGCTGAGCGGTTTTAGATCGAAATTTTCGGCGTGCGATCGTCTCCGGTTCTGCCGGAGATGAAAGTGATAGTGGGTCTTTTCACTTCGGGATTAAAACGGATAGCAGGACCGTCCGCTGGCCTACGTGTGGCATCTCGGGAAACGAAGAGGGCCTCCGGCTCGAAAAAGCTTCTGAGCACTTGCGCCGAGGCGATATCTTGCTTGCTGTCATCGACGGTTTGCAGCCATGACTTTCGAAGGGACGTGAAGACATTATCTGGAGACGGCACATCATCTCCCGGCTCAACTGATGCGCAAAAAATCGTAGTTAGATCAAAAAAGTGCGGCCGAAGATGAGAAAGCCGTTTGTGATGCAACCGCTTGGGTTTGGCTGCCAGTTTCGCGTTGAGTTCGCCCGCTACATCATCTGCGAAAGCCAAGTTTATGCCGCAAACCGCGGGAATTGCACCTGCAAAGTAAGGATCACGTACAACCGAAGCATGATTGTAAAACATGTAGAGGGGTAGAAATGGCCCAGCCGACGCAATCAACGTTTTAAATTGATGGACGCCAGTGGAGGGCACCACGTGCAGAAGCTCATTGTAGGCGCGATGCTTTACTGCGACCATTTTTTTGTTGTTTTTCAGAGCATTGAGGCGCTTAGCTTGAAATCGAAGGCGCAGGTGGCGTCCACTCGACACGTGCAACAAATCAAGATCAAGATCACCTCCCGTTACAGCCTCATCCGGATACTCGATGACCATACTCGGCCCTGCAAACGCCGCGAGAGATGCAGTAATCACGTCTGTCAGTGTTTCTTCCCGAAAGCGACCTTTCTGCAGCTTAGCCTCGCGGTCAAGTAGGGCCCCTACGAGATCCGGTAGTTTCGCCGCGAGTTCACAAAGTGTGGTCATGCCTTCCCTCCCCGCCAGCGCTTTGCCTTTGGCGCGCTCTCCCGCCCGGCACGGATGCGG
>Ga0207650_10001169_pt1 | contig 19297 bp, 15 predicted proteins | sample KBSS63metaG_FD_184325 | JGI IMG/M metagenome (GOLD analysis project Ga0207650, IMG submission 184325) | Switchgrass rhizosphere microbial communities from Kellogg Biological Station, Michigan, USA - KBS S6-3 metaG (SPAdes) (version 2) | ecosystem: Host-associated > Plants > Roots > Rhizosphere...
GAGGACGGTACCAATCTGTCATGGCGGAACGTCGTCGCGTGCCATAAGAACAATCCAAATGATGTCGACCCAGTACAGATACTTAAATCTCGTTGGAGGAACTGACTCAAAACCTGCGAGCTAAGGCCTCCGCAGGTAGTTGGCGATTTACTACAAGTTCAAACCTTTAAGGGGGGAAAGTTATGACAACGAATAGCGAATCGAAAGTTTCATACTTACTTGTAGGACTAGGTCTGGGAGCAGTCGGCGGTCTGATGGCCGCGCTGCTCGTCCGTAAAGAGACGCGCGAGATAATCCGCGACCGCAGCCGCAAAAGTCTGGATTACTTAAATGAGCAGTCGGGAAAGCTGCGCGAGACCGCGGACGTGATGGTGCAACAGGGAAAAAAACTCATGGCGTGCAAGCGCTCCGAAACGGTCGCTGAGTCTACGGAAGCCGAAAAGCAGACCTATCAGGAAGATAGGCGAGAAAATCTAGGAGGCTGAGAATTTTGACGATCTTTTTCGGAATTGGCTGAAATCAGTCCGAATTCGAACTGGGAAAATCTAATTAGTTCTCACTGAAAAAGTACGTTTTGGGCATGAGTTCCTACGGCAATCGTGAGCGCAACTTGGTTTTGTGATGAAAAACCGGTTTCGAAATCTTGATCGGTCATGTTCGCTGCCACACGTTGTAGGCAAAAATAGCCAATCCGGTCCAGATTGCAGTCCCTACGGAACCTTTGGCCAGCACTCGACCCAAACCAAACTTGCGTTTGAGCATGCTGATCGAGCCCTCGATGCCACAGCGAAACCGTTGCAGTTGCCTGAACCACGCTCTTCGTTGATGCCGTTGTTCGGTTTTGCTCAAGCGACCCACCTTTGGGATGCCAATTTTCTCAATACCGGCTTGGCCCAACTTCAGCACGTTCTCGGCACTGTAATAGCCGCGATCCGCCGCCAGCTCTTGGGGCTTTATGCCGAGAGCGGTTTTTGCGTTGCGCAGCACCGAGAGCAGTTCGCTACGATCACTGGGATTTCCTTTTCGAATTTCATAGTGAACGATCACACCGGAACTATCCTGTATGAGTTGCAACGTGCGGCCAAATTCCACTGGCTTGTTAAGTTTTCCTTTGCAGATGGGCCGCACTTCAGGATCGTGAAACGAAACAATCCGCTCTGCTATGGACTTCTTTTCCTGAAGTTTGTGCTCCGTCTGAGTCACAACGCTCTGGGCCAGTTCAATTTGCTCAAAAAACCTCCGCTTGAGCTTGGCGAATCGCTCCGATGCCGAACCTGCCAAAGTCTGCCAAGCTTCGCGGGCCTGCTCCACAGTGTGGGCCATCAGCTTGGCCACACGCTTGAGGATTTTTCTTCCTTTCTCTTTGCGTTCTTTAGGGTTCGCCTTGGCCGTCTGGCTCCAATTGAAAACCGCTCGCTTGGTCGCCCGTACGTGGTTGGTGATCTTTTTCCCCAACGAGGCTGCCGTGCGGGTAACCGTCTTTACCGCCTGGTGAATAAGACCAACATCATTGGGGTAGCTGATATGAGCCTCAAGGGTGGTCGAGTCGATCCGAATCCGCCGCGGCTCAATCGAACGACTCTTCAACAACCGCTTGACCAAACCTTTGTTGAGGCCGTTGATCCGATCTTCACCAAATCGTTGATTGAGCTTAATCAAAGTGGTTGCATCGGGCACACCATCCATCAACGAAAGCCGGCAAAAATACCGCCACCGCAAGCGCTCTCTAACCTCCCGCTCCACCTCTTCGTAACTCAAACCCCAGCGGAACTTCAGGTACATCATGCGCAGGTAGATCCCTACCGCCGTTCCTGGCCGACCCAGACTCGGATCGAACGCCTCTTCAAAAGGTTTCAAAAGCTGCGGATCAGACAAAAGCTCATCGACCTGCTTCAGTTCTTCGTCCAATTCGTAAAGCGAAGCATCGATGAAACCGTCACCAAAACTCATTTGTTGCGATATGGGTCTACGCATGCTTTTTCTTTTACACCATGCGATCGGTTGGACCCAAGAAAATTGTGACTTTTTCAGTGAGAACTAGCTAACGGAGGCGTATCTGCGCGCATAAATAGCTGCGCGGATAAATAAAGGGGGCGACCCATCGATCGCCTCCTTTATTTTTAATTGGATCCGCTGCCGCCAACACCCAGTCCGGTTTTGCGCTGCAATTCGTCGATTCGTGCTTCTGCTTTGTGAGATTCTCGTCGAACGGCTCTGAGAGCGTCTTCAGATAAGATCGCTGTGCTCCGGTCATCGGCTCTTTGTACTGTCCGGGCCGCGTTTATTTTTCTTTGATGGGATAGATCCTCACGTTCGTCGTAAATCACTGAATTTTCGTCATTGTGCGCTCAAAAAAGTATAGCACTGGCTTAAGACGGCTCCAGCGCCGTTGACAATTTTTCCAACGCGAGTGAGTTCGAAGCCCGCGAACTTCCGGCAGAGATAGAGATGCCGACCGTACTAACTCTGTGGGATCAGGTTGGGTGGAAGGAGCAGAGTGCAGCGGCCAGTGAGAATCTGGCGATGCTCCTGAGTCGCTCCTTCGACCACAGACAATCGAGTGCGCGGAAGAATCAGCGGATCTCTCGACCACTCGGGCGCTGAAACGCATCATGTCGCTTCGAAAGTCGAGTAGATATGACGAACAGAGATTTCTTAAGTCACCCGCGCGGACCGATCCATGAATCTGACTGATTACCCAATGACCATCTTTCGCATGGCAGTGCGCCTGAGAAAGCGATAATCGCGCCCTTGGCCGCTCCGGCGGCAACGGCGACATAGTCGCCGCAGCCACGTAGGGAATGTGAGCACCCAGTACGAATGGCGGGGCGGCCGGTCAGGCACATCAAGCCCGAGCGTGCCGTGGCGCAGATTTCCGGCGCATCGTCCACGATTCTAATCAGAACCAGCTAGGATTGGCGCCGAGACACTCACGTTCGAACATGGGCAGCGGCCAATTGGTGAATCAAGAGATCGGCTGTCGGAACGAAGTCGATAAACCGCTGGCGTTCATCCGGCAGTTCAAGATCGAGGGTAATACTTTTTTTGCCGGCATTCAGAAACTGATGGAACGCGCCGCGCTCGAAGTCCTCGCATTTTTTCACGCCCTTGCTGCATAATGTAAATACGCAAACCAGCGGTTGCCTGCCGCGCCACGATGTCAATCATCGGTGATGCGACAGCCCTGCGGCGCACTGTTAAGTTTCTTGACACGACAGCTCCGACAACGCGCTTGTCATTGCCAAGAAGCTTTCATTAGAAAACCTAAGTCGACCTGTCCGCAAATGGCCGTAATTACTCCAAAGGATGCAAAAGAGCGCACTGGCATCGTATCTGCGCAAGCTGCGATCAGATTTACGTTGACGCAATGAACCGAGATCCCAACGTGGTCACCAGGGGACTCGGCGAGCGAATGGTGAAACCGGCAACAGAAATTCTCTGGGCCGGTTTTTTTTATGTTGGCGCCGAACAAATAATGAAAGGGCAAACCATGAATTTATTAAAGAGACTCTGGCGCGAAGAAGATGGCCAAGGCTTGACCGAGTACACGTTGGTGATCGTTCTCGTCGCGCTGGTATTTTGGATGGGCGTTCGGGACACGCAAGTCGGACAGAGTTTAGCTCAAGCCTGGACGAAGGTGCTCGATTGCGTTACGTCACCGTTTTCTTGCACCGCCTAAGCGGATGATCTCGAGGATGTGTTAACCGGCAATGAAATAAGACTCATAGCAGAAACGAGTTTATATGGAAGCCACTAACGCGAACTGGGAAACAACCAAAATGAGCTCGTATGACACCGAGCAGCGGCCGAATCATGTGCCAAATGCCAATGCGATGAATTTCGCGCGCCAACTCCGCGCGCTCGGGCAGGCATTGGAAAGATTCAGTTTCTCCGCGTTCGAGATAGACGTGGAGAACGGAATCTATTCCGTTGTTGCCAAAAGCAGCGCGACAGAGCAAAAACGAAGCTTATCTGTTTTACGTGCGATTGGGGGATTTTTTCGGCGCTCGGATCCGACTCGAAGAAGGCTAGATTGCCAGGTGGATTTGCGCTTCACGCCGGAAGAGATCGAAAAATTCGATTTGCATGGGAGGAGTCGGCGCAAGGACGCCGGCAAAACGCCGGACCCCTACAGCATCTCACAATTGCTGCGCGGCGCGGGATGCTATCTCGATAATCGAAATGTGTCGGAACGGGTCACCATCTCATTCGCCGGCCGATGGATCACGATTCGCTACGAAACTCCGGATAAGCAAGCTGCAAACGAGCGACACGATCTCGAATATTTCTACGATTGCTGGGTACAAATGTATTTGCGCCGAAGCAATCGTGCAAAGTTGCCGCAGGCCAGTGAACCAACAGTGATTATGACATGGCAGGGTCTACGCGATTCGTAGCCTTGGTTTAGGCAATTCCTCGACGATTTCGCGGAGAAGGAACAAACAAGCCCTCATCACGGCGGAGATCGCTGGTCCCGCCCAGTCTAGCCGGTCTGGCGATGAACGCGTTAGGCGCCGTGCGTCGGTGGGTACTGGGCATCGCTGCTGTCGGAATTTTCCCGCCGGTAATCGCCGTTCTGAGAGGATTTTGGCCAATCAAAAAAGTTGGTCCATCCGCATAAGTCCTCGGTTTAATTAAACGGAATCGAATTTGCTCCTCTTTATAGCCGCCATGACGCGCGGACGAGACAGGTTCGGCTGTGGGGTCGGTAAACGGACAAGCGGACAAATCGGCCAGACCGCCCGCATGTGCTCAACGAAGCATCTTGGATGGATCAGGCTCTGGCGCAAAAAAACCTATCCGGCCTGCAAGGGGGCAGAACGCTTGTTGTGGAACGCGTATGGAGTCGGCATGTTCGTTGTCTGTAGCTTGAACCGACGAGAGCCTCCGCTTCGGAGATGTGCCGAGTCCGCCAAGCTGTGCAAACGAACAGCGCTCAAATTTGAAATGAGAGTCGACTTGTAAACGCCAGATCGTTCGATTATGGGTGAACGGTGTCCGTTCGGAAAGGGCCCAGGAATCCAAACCATGTATGAAAAAATTATTATGGTGACGGGCATCCTAGCGGCTCTCTGCGCGACTGGTCTGATAAGCATAACGCTGCTTTGGCTGATCACGGCTGGTGATCCACTGGTTATGCTGGCTTCGTCGCCGTTCTGAGCGAACTAAATCTTCGTCGCTGCGATCATCCGCTCAACTTGCAATTTTTCTTTTGCAAACCGGATTGTGATCGGCTCGACAGAAATTCCACTTATTTATACCCAGAAACTTCTCTGCAAACTCTTCTTTCGCAGCAAACAAGGACAACGTGTCATTGGTCAAGGCGAGGATTCGGAGACGGCGCAGCGAGCAACGAAGAGCTGTGCAAATTCGCTTGCCGATGAAAGCGACAATCCTTTCTTCGATCGCACACGATGTGCGACTTTTTTCTCAAATCTAACATCTTTGCGTAGGGGGCTTGAGAATCAGCGGATCGGGAGGCATTTTTTGCCAACCAATCGGCCGGGCTTCGTTATATTCGTTAATGTCTCAACTAACTCGCCTTGCAGTTTATGCCTCAACAAATATAGAAATCCTTATTCAACCTGCTTTGATTAAGGAGTCCTCAATCGTGAGACTGCCCCATCGTGAGCCGATTCGTTTAGGGCCGACGCCGTACGAAGCCTTTCAGCAGAAGGAAGGCATTCCTTCCGTCACTGGTTTTTTTGTCGAAGATCTGATGGATGTCGAAGTCAAACCTTGGGCGCGTATGGGTGCGCTGGGTGCTTACTTGAACATGGGCGAGCAGCAGGAGCACGATGCCTACCTCTGCGAGATCCCCGCCGGCAAACAGACCGAGCCGCAGCATCATATGTTCGAGACGATCATTTACATTCACAAGGGCGGCGGCGCGACAACCGTGTGGTTCGAAGGAGACAACAAGCAGACATTCGAATGGAGTGCCGGGGCGATATTCGCGATACCGCTCAACGTTTCCTATCAGCATTTCAACGCATCCACCGAGCCGGTGCGGTTTCTTGCCGGAACCAACGCGCCGCATGTGATCAATCTATTTCACAACGAGGATTTTATTTTCCGCAATTCTTTTCAGTTTCGCGATCGCTTTCGTCCCGATCGCGAGTTTTTCCATGAAAACAAAAAATTGACGATTCGCTCATGGGAAAGCAACCTCGTGCCGGATGTGAACGCGTTCCCCCTGGACGATTATCCGATGAAGGGCAAAGGCGTGAAGATCATGCGCTTCGGACTTGCGGGTACGACCTACGGCTGTCATATCCAGGAATTTCCCGCCGGTAGCCGCAGTACATTTCACCGCCACGGTCCCGGCGCGATCGTTTGCGTTACCCACGGCGAGGGATTCGCCATGGTTTGGCGCGAAAGCGAGGAGCGCACGCGGTTCGAGATCAAGCCGGGATCCATCTATTCGCCGGGCGATCTTATGTACCACGGCCACTTCAACACCGGTCATGGCGTGCTGCGTCATTTTGCAATGCGCGGGCGGAGCCCGAAATACAGCCAGGACCGCTTTCGGACGAAATTGCACGAGATGATACCATTCGATGAGGAGCCGCCGGAGATTCACCGAATGTTTTTGGCGGAATTGAAACGGAAGGGCGTCAAGTCGGAAATTTCAGTTGTTGAAGAATAGAGAAATTAGTAGCGAAGCCGCAAAACTCGGCAAGAGAATGATTCACCGCGAAGGATACGAAGAGCGCAAAGTACAGTCGGAAGAATTTTTCGGCCGTGAGCCCTTCGTGTCCTCTCTTTCTTCGTGGTGAAAAATCCTTGGGAGATTGTATGACCGAACTCGCATATACGGATTTTCGCAGTTTCATCGAGGAAGCCAAGAAGATCAGCGACTATCGAATCATTGAGGGTGCAGACTGGGATGCCGAGATCGGCGCGCTGGTCGAATCGACCGCCGAGTTGGTGCCGCAGCCACCGATGCTGATTTTCGACAAAGTGAAGGGCTACCCCGCCGGTTACCGGGTTTGCAGTTTGCCCTACGCAGCTTATCGCCGTGTCGCTTTAGCGTTGGGATTGCCAACCGATAAATCGAAGCTCGAGACTCTGCGCATGGCCGCGCGCAAGGTGAAAAATGCCGAGCCGATTGCGCCAAAGGAAGTGAGCACAGCGCCGTTGTTCGAAAACAGACTCAAGGGCGGCGATGTGAACTTGCTCAAATTTCCTGCTTTGCGGTTTCACGAGAACGACGGCGGACGCTATTTTGGTCCGGGCGGCGGGCTGACCAATTGTGACCCGGATTCCCGGTACGTCAACACCGGCACCTACCGGATGCAGTTACACGACCGGAACACGCTCGGCTTGTGGATGAGCCCCGGGCAAAACGGCCGCCAGATTTGCGCCAAGTATTGGCAACAGGGAAAGAGCTGTCCGGTGGTGGCGAGCTACGGCCAGCATCCACTGGTGTTCATGCCGTCGTACACGAAATTTCCCTATGGCCGGTCCGAGATGGAAATCTCCGGCGGATTGATCGGCCGAGCGCTGGAAGTCGTACGCGGGCCCGTCACCGGGCTGCCGATTCCAGCCTCATCGGAAATTGCAATCGAGGGTGAAATCCCTCCGCCCTCCGAGGAGGCGCGCCCTGAGGGTCCATTCGGCGAATGGCCGGGATATTATTCCGGCGGCACCACCGGCACAGGAGAGAATCAGCCAATCATCCGGGTCAAGGCGATTTATCACCGCAACGATCCGATCCTCGAAGACGAAGCGCCACTTTGGCCAGGGGCAGTTAAAATGGATTTGCACATCTCAGCCGGCGTGCTGTGGGACCAATTGGAGAGTGCCGGGATTCAGGACATCGCCGGTGTTTACAATCACACGTCGTATCTTACCGTCGTCTCGATCAAACAAAAATATGCCGGTCACGCGAAGCAGGCTGGGACGGCGGCGCTCAGTTGCGCCGCGGCCAATCGCAACGGACGTTACGTTGTTGTCGTCGACGAAGACATCGATCCGACCAATATCAAGGAGGTGCTCTGGGCGATGATGACGCGCGTCGATCCGCCGACCAACATCGATATTATCGAGGGTTGTTGGTCGACGCCGCTCGATCCGCGCATGCCGCCGGAGAAACGCGACAACAAAGACCACACCAATGGGCGCGCGATTTTCTATGCGGTACGGCCGTTCGCCTGGAAAGAGAAGTTTCCGAAGGTGAGTCGGTCAAGCCGTGAGCTGAGGGAAAGGACGATTGCGAAGTTCAGGAATATTATTCCATTCCCGGGCGCGTGAGCGAAAAGCGTAAGCGAGATTCTTCGCTCCGCTCAGAATGACAGTCAATATGAGCCGTTGAGTTTCAGTGTCATCCTGAGCATTAGCGGAGGATCTTTTACGAAAAGTTTTATATTCGCGCGACCTGAAAACGTGGTTGCGATCTGCGAGGAAGGTCCTGATGATCAGCAAAGAAGAGAACGAGCTTCTGACCAAAACCGATCGCGGCACCCCGGCAGGTGAGCTGATGCGCCGGTACTGGCAGCCGGTAGCGCTCGCTGAGGAACTGCCTCGGGGAGGCGCGCCTCTGGCCGTCCGAATTTTGGGCGAGGATCTCGTTTTGTTCCGCGATGATCAGGAGCGAATTGGGTTGTTGGGGATTCATTGCGCTCACCGCGGCACCGATCTCAGTTACGGGCGCATCGAAGATGGCGGATTACGTTGTCTCTATCACGGGTGGCTTTACGACATTCATGGGAGCTGTCTCGAGCAGCCGGGCGAGCCGGGCGGCGGGGAGCATCGCGATCAGATTCGCCAGCGGGCCTATCCCTGCATCGAGAAAGGGGGCGCGATCTTCACGTACATGGGACCGGGAGAACCACCGTTATTGCCGAACTATGATTTTCTCAACGCCTCTCCCGATCATCTTTACACCTCGAAGATTCATCACGACTGCAACTATCACCAGGCCAACGAAGGCAACATCGATCCGGTGCATTTATCGTATCTGCACCGCTTTCTGGAAAATCGTAACGAGCCTTACCGAGGCGTGCGCGGCGTGGCAGAGTCTCACTACAATCTTGTGGCGCGAAACTCGACGCCTACTATCGATGTCGAGCTGACGGATTTTGGCGTGCGCATCTACACTGTTCGAAAGCTTGAAGTCGATAAGTCTTATTTGCGTGTTTCTTATTTCATTTTGCCCAACCTCAGCGCTTTTCCGGGACAAACGGGGGGCGATGGTTACTCGGTCAATTGGCATGTACCCATCGACGATACGCATCACTGGAAGTACACGTTCGTTTACAGCGCCGGCGCGCCGCTGAAAAAAGATGTGGTCTGTCGTGAGCGCTCCGAGTTGGATGCCAATTATCGATTGGCGCGCCATGAGTCGAATCGTTTTCTACAGGATCGCGAAGCGATGAAAACCAAGACCTATGCGGGCATGGGTTCCGGTTTTCAAGCGCATGATGCTTTCGCGACCGCCAGCCAGGGCGCAGTCCAGGAGCGTAGCGACGAACACCTGGTTTCCTCCGATAAAGCTATTATCGCCGCTCGCAAGCTGCTGGAAAAGGCCATTCACGATGTCCGCGAGGGACGCGAGCCGCCGCACGTCGTGCGGTCCGCGGCGCGAAACCGATTTTCCCACCTGCTGGTGCTTTCTGACATGATCCCGACAGGCGATTGGAAGGAATACACAAAGAATCTCGAAGCGGAAGCGAGGGCACGAACCTGAACGAGCCTCTTCGTCTCGGCATCGCAGGGCTCGGCGTCGCGAGCACGCAGATTCTGCCACCGATCTCGGCGTTATCGTACATTAAAATTACAGCAGCGGCGGACATCCGTCCTGACGCTCTGGAAAAATTCCGTGCAGTTTATCAGGGCGAAACCTACACGAGCGTCCAAACGATGTGCGAAGAGGCGGGCATTGACGCCGTTTACGTCGCCACACCCAATCCCTTGCACGCCGAGCATGCGATCATCGCGGCGCGCAGTGGCAAACATGTTATCGTCGAAAAACCCATGGCGATGTCGCTGACGGAATGCGACGTCATGAACGAGGCGGCGGAAAAAAATGGCGTGAAGCTTCTCTGTGGTCATACACACAGCTTCGATCCGCCGATTCGTAAAATGCGCGAAATCGTCAAGAGCGGCGAGCTGGGCAAGCTCAGCATGATCAATAGCTGGAACTACAACGAATTCATGTACCGGCCGCGCATGCGCCACGAGCTGGCGATGAGCCGCGGGGTCGTGCTCAACCAAGGACCGCACCACGTCGACATCGTGCGTCTGATCGGCGGCGGTTTGGTGCGGAGCGTGCGCGCCATGACAGGGATCTGGGACAAAGCGCGGGAGTGGGAAGGCAGTTACAGCTGCTATCTTGAATTCGAAGACGGCACGCCCGCGACGCTGGTCTATAGCGGCTACGGATTTTTCGACACCGCGGAATTATTCGAGTGGGTTGGCGAGGGCGGACAGTATCGCGCACCGGAAACCAATCTCAATGTCAGAGAAAAACTGCGCGAGGTACAAGGGACGGAAGAAGAAGAACAGCTGAAGGAAGGCATGCGCTTCGGCGGCCAGCGTGAGGGCGAATACAGCCACGTTTGGGGCGGCGAGCGCAAGCAGCCGTTCTTCGGGTTAATCGTTGTGAGCTGCGAAAAAGGAGATATTCGTCAGACGCCGGACGGTTTAAAGATTTACGGTGAAACGGAAAAGCGGGAGATCCAGTTGCCGGCTGCCAACCGCGGGCGCGAAGCCGAGGTCGAGGAACTCTACAACGCAGTCGTTCATAACCGCCCGGTGGTCCACGATGGCCGCTGGGGCGCGGCGACGCTCGAAGTCTGCTTGGCGATCCTCGAATCGGCTGCAAAGCGAAAGGAGATTTTTCTTTCGCATCAAGTGCCGAGTCCGGAGTAGGAATTTTGCTTTCAGGTGAAAGCTTTCGGGTTTTGCGTGCAGTCGAACTGAGGTGTGAGGAGAGTGTTTCAGACTGTCATTCGAGCCAAGGCGAGAAATCTGTTCTAAGCGTGTGAAATCAAGATCTCTCGTTGCACTCGAGATGACAAGCTTTGCAGGAAGATAAGCGTGCTACGGGTGATCTGGTTTAAAATGCAAGAAAGAAGATGGATGCTCGAATGAGCGGGAGGATTGCTAAATGCTGACCGCTGAAGAAAATGAATACTTGACTCGAGTCGGGCCGGGAATGCCGGCGGGCGAACTGTTGCGTCGCTACTGGCATCCCGTCGCGATCGCTGCTGATTTGACGCCGGAAAGTCCAACGAAGTTCGTGCGCATCCTCGGCGAGGATTTAGTGTTGTTTGTGACGCCCGAAGGCGAGCCTGGGCTGCTCCACGATCGGTGCGCGCATCGCGGCGCTTCATTGTCTTACGGTCGAGTCGAAGCCCGCGGCATCGCGTGCGCGTATCACGGGTGGCTTTACGACACCAAGGGCAATTGCCTGGAAACACCCGCTGAGCCTGCCGGAAGTAACTTTTGCCTTACGGTGAAGCAAAAAGCTTATCCAGTGCAAAAATTGGCAGGTCTGTATTGGGCCTATCTGGGACCGCAGCCGGCGCCGCTTATCCCGAAGTACGACGTCTGGGCCCGAACCGACGGCTGGCATTGGCTGCGCGCTTTGCCGCAGCTCGACTGCAATTGGCTACAGGCGATGGAAAATTCCGTCGACACGGCGCACCTGCATATCCTCCATCAGGAGCTCGTGACCGATGGTTTCAAAGTCGAAAACACGACTCGCGGTACTATCGACAACCTGGTCAAGTATGAAATGGAGGAGTTCGACCACGGCATCATCAAGCGGCGCTGTTTCAGAGACGGTAAGGTCGAAGAGCATCCGTTGCTTTTTCCCACCGTTTTGCGCCAGGCCAATCGCACGCAAATTCGCGTGCCCATCGATGATACCCATACGTGGATTGTATATGTTCACTTCGTGCCGGATGATGCTGAGCCGCGCGCGAACAAGGACGAAGTACCGGTGAGTTACCGCAAGCCATTCAAAACTCCACTCGGTGAGCGCCATCCGTTCACCAAATTCCGCCTCGACGAAGTGGATGCGCAAGATTTTATGGCGTGGGAGACTCAAGGACCGATCCTCGACCGCACGCGCGAAAGGCTGGCGGGCTCCGACCGCGGCGTGGTGATGTATCGCGAAATGCTCAAACGCGAGATCGAAAAAGTACAAAAAGGGTTGGAACCGATGAACGTCTTTCGTGATCCGAACCATCCGATCATCGATACTAATATGGATCATTCGCTAGAAGTCGGCAAAGCCGGATCGGTGCGCTACCATCTGCCGCCGGCTGGATAAACGACAGTCAGGTTGACCGCTCAAACGTTCAACCCGTTCAAATCGCCGCCCGATCCAAGCCGTACTTCGTCGCCATACGTTGTTCGGCAACGGTGAACATGCGCAAAGGTCATTCTGAGTCTTTCGGCCAAGCTCGCGATGACAGAATGTGAAGCAGGCGAATGTGGAGATTATTGTGAAGCGCTTACTGCAATTCTTCGAAAGCTGCGCCGTGGTCGTTTTGTTTTTATCGTGCGCGATTACCTATGCATCCGGCGCGCAAGCGAAGCCCGCTTGGCAAGTCGAGTGGGAGAAGACCATCGAGGCCGCCAAAAAAGAAGGCCAAGTCGCCGTGTACATCAGCGGCTATGAAGAGATTCTTCCCGAATTTCAAAAAGAGTTTCCGGATATCAAGGTACTGCCGACGACGGGCCGAGGATCTCAGGTCGGTCAGAAACTTCTCGCCGAACGGCGCGCGGAAAAATATTTGGCGGATGTCGTTAATGCCGGCGGCGTGACGACTTACCAGCAGCTCTTTCCAGCGAAGGTTTTCGACCCGATCAAGCCCGCATTTCTTCTGCCGGAGATCACCGACGCTTCTAAGTGGTATCAAGGCAAGCATCATTATTCCGATCCGGAGAATCAGTACATCCTCAACTACGTCGGTACGGCGACTTACGGTTCGATCAGTTACAACACGAACTTGGTCAATCCGAAAGATTTCAAATAATATTGGGACCTGCTTGCGACGAAGTGGAAAGGCAAAATCATCTCGCGTGACGTCCGCATCGCTGGCACCGGCTCCGGCAATGCGCGGCTATTCTATCATCTGCCGGACGTCGGGCCGTCGTTTATTAAAAAACTATACGGCGAGATGGACACGACTTTGTTTCGCGACTATCGGCAGGGCACCGACTGGCTTGCGGTGGGGAAGGCTGCGATTTGCTTTTTTTGTGAAGCCGATGTTTCCAAGGCGCAGGGCTTGCCCGTCGATACCTTCGGGCCGGGCGTGTTCAAGGAAGGCGCCGGTTTAGTCACTCAATTTGGCACCCTTGGCTTGGTTAACCGCGCACCCCATCCGAACGCAGCGAAGGTTTTCATCAATTGGCTGCTGTCGCGCAAGGGCCAAATGACGTTGCAAAAAATTATGCTGCCCACGGAAAACCCCGTCGACTCGCTGCGCATCGATATTCCCAAAGACGATGTGCCCGTACTGCAACGGCGCTTTGATAATGTGAAGTATTTAGATACCAGCCGGCCGGAATGGCAAGACATGAAACCGATCCTGGATGTGATGAACGAAGCGCTAAAGGCGGCCGGAAAACAGTAGCGAATATTTTAGATTTCGATTTGGGATTTTGGATCAAGTGGAAGGAATGAAAATTCTGCCCATCGAATCTTTAAGTATTTTTTCCGACAATCCAAAGTCTAAAATCCGAAATCCAAAATGGGTGGCGGTGCTGCTCGCGTGCGTGCTCGGGTCTTCGGTTAACGCCGCCGCCGACGAAGCGAAGTCGGGAAATGATTGGTGGCGGGTGGTTGAGGCGGCTAAAAAGGAAGGGCAGCTCACGGTCTATATTAGCGGCTATGAGGCGGTGCTGCCGTTTTTCGAGAAGGAATTTCCCGAGATTAAGCTCACCGCGGTCACTGCGCGTGGAAATCAGCTCGGTCAGCGCTTGTTAAGTGAGCGTCGCGCCGAGAAATATTTGGCCGACGTCGTAAGCTCTGGAGCCAATCCCAGTTATCAGGTATTTTATCCCGCCAAAGCACTCGCGCCGATCAAGGCGGCGCTTATCTTGCCCGAAGTCGTCGATCAGACGAAATGGTACCTTAACAAGCATCAATACTCGGACCCGGAATCGCAGTACGTTTTTAATTACGTCGGCTCCGCGACATATGGCGCGGTCAATTACAACTCTAAACTGGTCGACATCAAAGAGTTCAAGTCTTACTGGGACCTGCTGAATTCCAAGTGGAAGGGAAAAATCGAAGCACGTGACATCCGAGAGGCGGGACCCGGCGCAGGTAACACGCGATTCTTCTATTATCACTCAGATCTCGGTCCGCCGTTCATTCGCAAGCTCTTTGGCGAAATGGATGCGACACTGTTTCGCGATTTCCGTCAGGGACCGGATTGGCTGGCGACCGGAAAATTCTCCATCTGTTTCTTCTGTGATGTCGATGTGCTCAAGCGGCAGGGCCTGCCGGTAGATACTTTCGGGCCGCGCGTGTTCAAGGAAGGCGGCGGTCTCGTGCAGCAATTCGGCACACTGTCTTTCGTCGATCGGGCTCCTCATCCCAACGCCGCAAAGGTTTTCATCAATTGGCTTTTGTCGCGGCGCGGGCAGATCGCGCTGCAAAGAAGCCAGGCGAACGCCGAAAGCCCGGCGGATTCATTGCGGATCGATATTCCAAAAGATGACGTGCCGTTTCAGTCGCGCCGTCTCGACGGCGTCAGATACCTCGACACGGGAAGGCCGGAGTGGATCGAGATGAAGCCGATCCTAGACGTGGTGAATGAAGCGTTGAAAGCTGCCGGTAAGAATTAGGGGTACAACGCGAATTTGTTCCCATTGTATGAGTCCTGGTCCCAATTTGTCGAGCCGAGGCGAGAAATCTTTCTTTGTAGCTAGCTAAAATCAAGATCTCTCGCTGTGCTCGAGATTACAGTATTGCCATTTAAGTGAATAGCGACACAGGTCTCACTGGCGAAGGTTAGGATGAGGGCGCTCGAACTCTTATGCCCTCACCCTCTCCCGCAAGCGGGCGAGGGAGGCTCAGAGGAGGAATGAATGTGTCTACAACTTCGTCACTAGCGTATAAAGACCTTCGCGGGTATATCGATGCGGTCGAGCAGCTCGGCGAGTTGCGGGTCATCAACGGCGCGGATTGGGATTTGGAGCTCGGCGCGATTACCGAAGTCGTGGCGCGCGCGACCAAGCCGAAAGTTTTATTGTTCGACAACATCAAAGGATATCCAAACGGGTTCCGGGTTGTGACCAATCCCGTCTGTTCGGCGGCGACGACGGCGTTGGCCTTCGGTTTGGATCCCAAACTCACCGGTCTCGATCTTATTCGTGCATGGAAAGAAAAGCTGGGCAGCGAAAAACCATTGAAGCCGGTAGAGGTTTCCAATGGCGCAATTACGGAGAACGTCGAACAAGACATCGATTTGCTCAAATTTCCCACACCCCGTTGGCATGAAGACGACGGCGGGCGGTATATCGGCACGGGCTGCATGGTCATCATGCAAGATCCGCAAGAGAACTGGATCAATGTCGGCACGTATCGCGTTTGCGTTCACGACCACAATACACTCGGCATCTGGATTTCGCCGGGCAAGCACGGACGTCTCATTCGGGAAAAATACTGGTTGCAGGGCAAAGCCTGTCCAGTCGTGATCAGCTTCGGCCAAGATCCAGTGTTAGCGAAAGTTGCGAGCTGGTACGAGCCCTGGGGTGTTTCCGAATTGGAAATCGCCGGATGGTTGTTCGGCGAGCCGATTAAATTTGTTCGCGGCGCGGAAACCGGTCTGCCGATCCCCGCGACTTCGGAGTTGGCGGTCGAAGGATTTATCGTGCCGCCCAAAGAAGACAGCCGCGCTGAAGGACCATTCGGCGAGTGGACCGGTTATTACGCATCGGGCACGCGCAATGAGCCCGTGGTTAAAGTCAAAAACGTCTTCTATCGAAACAATCCGATTATACTTGGGATGCCGCCGGGCATCTCGGGAAAAAGTGTCGCGCTCAGCGCCGCGAATGTTTGGCTCGCGCTGGAAAAAGCCGGTGTCACAGACGTGCAAGGCGTGTGGGAATATCAGACACGCTATATCACAGTGATTTCCATCAATCAGAAATACGGCGGTCACGCCAAGCGGGCTGCCATGGCGATGCTCGGTTCGACCTACGGGTATCATCGCCGTTTTGTCGTCATCGTCGATGAAGACGTCGACCCTTCCAACATCGATGATGTTTTATGGGCCATGGCCACCCGCTGCGATCCAGCGAGCGCAATCAATATCATCAACGAAGCATGGAGCACGCCGCTCGATCCGCGCATCGCGCCGGACGCTCGAGCCGCGCGAAATTTCACCAATTCCGTCGCGATCGTCAACGCGTGCCGGCCCTATCACTGGAAAGACCAGTACGCGAAGACCTGCTATTTCCCCGAGGAAACGCGACGGCAGACGCTGGAGAAGTGGAAGGACGTGCTGAAACTGGACTGAGGAACTACGGTATGAAGCAATTTTGGATTTTAGATTTTAGATTTCCGATTACGAGATATCGACGTGCATTTTATAGGCCTTTTTCAAGGTCTGCATCCGACAATCGAAAATACAAAATCGGAAATCTAAAATATCTTGTGACGATGGCAGTATTCGTTGCGACGACCGCGGTATATGCCGGGGAGGCGCCGAACTGGCAGACCGAATGGGAGCAGACACTGAGTGCCGCCAAGAAAGAAGGCGAAATCACATTCTACGGCAGCCAAGGATACGAAAGAGTTTTCGAAATCTTTCAAAAGAAGTACTCCGACATCAAGGTCAACGCCGTGACGAACATGCGCGGGAGCGAGCATGGCGCGCGGGTGATGACCGAGCGTCGCGCTGGAAAGTATCTCGTCGACCTTTTTATCGATGGCGTCGTCACGCCTATTCAAGTCTATCTCAAGGCGAATATTCTCGAACCGATTCGCCCGGCGCTGATTCTTCCTGAAGTCACTGACGAGTCGAAATGGTGGGAAGGCAAGCATCATTACGCCGACCCGGACGGGAAATATATCTTCACATTTCAAGGCAATGTTCACGGCGGCGAGAACGCTTACAATACCAAGTCGGTCAATCCCAAGGAGATCAAATCTTATTGGGACTTTCTCGAGACGAAATGGAAGGGTAAAATTGTCGCCTACGACGTGAGCCGGGTCAGCACCATCGCCCATTCGCTGCGCTTTCTCTACAATAATCCGGATCTCGGGCCGGAATTCATCAGACGATTTTTCGGCGAAATGGAAATTACCTATTCACGCGACGAGCGGCAGATGATCGACTGGCTGGGCGCCGGCAAGTTTCAAATCGCGTTTTTCGTGACGGATATCGAAGACGCAGCCCAGCAGGGATTGCCGGTGAAGTTTTTCGAGCCGGGTCAGTTCAAAGAGGGCGCGTTTGTCGGCCCGAGCCAGGGCGGCGTCAATCTGTTCAAAAACGCGCCGCATCCCAATGCGGCCAAAATCGCCATCAACTGGCTTCTTTCACGGGAAGGACAAGATGCCTACCAGAGGATGTTCGCGCAACAGCACGATGTCAGGCAATCGATGCGCGAAGACATTTCCACAGACGTGATTCCACCGACCTATCGACGCATGAAGGGCGTCAAATACATTTACTCCGGTCGACCGGAGTGGCTCGATATGGGTCCGGTGACCAAGATCATCAAAGAAGCACAGCAAAAAAGCGCGAGCAAATAGGAGGAGAAATGAAGCGCGTGTGGATGCTGATCGGTATAGCTTCATTGGTTTTTACTTTTCTTAAAAGTAGCGGGCTCGCGGCACAGACGGAGGCGTGGAAAGCAGACTGGGAGAAAACCATTCAAGCCGCGAAAAAGGAAGGCCAACTCACGCTTTATGGCAGTCCTGATTTCGAAGGATTGTTCGGCGAGCTTCACAAGAAATATCCAGAGATAAAAATAACCGGCGTGTTCAACCGCGGTGCCGATGTAGCGAAGCGGCTGATGGCAGAGCGACGCGCCGAAAAATACGTTGCAGATCTGTACGTCAACGGCATGACCACCGGTTATAACGTATTTTACAAGGCCAAGACGCTCGATCCGATCCCGCCGCAATTGATTCTGCCCGAAGTGACCGACACCTCGAAATGGTGGCGCGGTAAGCTCCATTACGTCGATCCGGAAAACCAGTACTTGCTCAATATTAATGGCGAGAATCGCATGGTGGTTGCGTACAATACAAAACTCGTGAATCCCACGGAGATCAAGTCGTATTGGGATCTGCTCAACCCGAAGTGGAAGGGAAAGATTGTTGCTTATGATCCGACGCTCGGTGGATCCGGCGACGCGTTGCGGTTTTTTTATCATAGCAAGAGCCTCGGCCCGGAGTTCATCCGCCGTATCCTTCTCGAAACCGATGTCGTCATTAGCACTGATACTCGCCAGATGGGAGACTGGCTGGCGGGAGGAAAGTTTGCGCTTTCGATATTCGGCCCGGTTTCACGAATGGATTTGGATCTGATGCAAATGCAGGGGTTGCCGGTGGATTGGTTCAAGCCTGACCAATTGAAGGAAGGCACGTATATCACCGGTGGCTCCGGCGGTGTTGCGCTGATCAGCAGAGCGCCCCATCCCAACGCCGCGAAGCTGGGGCTTAACTGGCTTCTTTCACGGGAAGGGCAGATCGCTTACCAGCGCTTGTTCACGCAGGGCAATGACGGGCCGGATTCGCTGCGTATCGATATTCCCAAAGACAAAGTACCACGCGGCAACCGCCGACCGGAGGGCGATGAGAACCGCTACCCGTTTGTCGATCGGGCGGAATGGATGGATCAGGCACCGATCACGAAATTTGTGAAAGAAGTCCTAGAACAACGAAAGAAATAATTTTGGATTTTCGATCCTTCGGCTTCGCTCAGGACAAGTTTTGGACGAAGCCAGCGAGAGGAAGTTGCCATGCGAAATTGGCTTCCGTCTGACAATCTAAAATCTAAGGCCAAAAATCTAAAATTTGCGGCGGCTGTTCTTATATTGCTTATCGCCGTCGCGATGGCGCCGGCAGCGGAACTGCCCAAATGGAAAGGAGAATGGACGCGGGTCATCGAGGCGGCAAAGCAGGAAGGACAGCTTTCGCTTTACGGCGGCCAAGAGATTACGCACCCTGATATTATCGCCGGATTCAACAAAGAGTTTCCGTTCATCAGAGTGACGTCGGCCAGCGGACGGGCGGCCGATATGATGACGCGCATCGTCGCGGAGCGACGCGCTGATAGGTATCTCGCCGATGTTACCGCCAGCGGACCCAACGGTCCGC
>Ga0207650_10001171_pt1 | contig 19290 bp, 15 predicted proteins | sample KBSS63metaG_FD_184325 | JGI IMG/M metagenome (GOLD analysis project Ga0207650, IMG submission 184325) | Switchgrass rhizosphere microbial communities from Kellogg Biological Station, Michigan, USA - KBS S6-3 metaG (SPAdes) (version 2) | ecosystem: Host-associated > Plants > Roots > Rhizosphere...
TTTCTTCCGGGGAGAGGGAGACACGCAGCGAAGCGGAGTGCGGGTGAGGGGCGGCGCCTGAAACCGCAGGTCGCGCAAGCTCCGCCCCCTCATCCGCCTTCGGCACCTTCTCCCCCGGCAAAAAGACACCGGGGGAGAAGGACTCTCGATAGAACGAACGCGCGAGAGCCAGCAGAGAAAATCTTCGCGGCGTACGCAGAATCAATAGGTTAGTAGTACAAAGGACACAAAGAGATCCCTTTGTGCTCTTTGTGTCTTTGTGGTGAATCGCTTCTTCAGAAGGTCCACCGCACGCCGAGCCTTGCTGACGTCGCCGGCGTTCGGACGATCGGTTTCAGGTAATTGGGGTTGGCTGACGTCGCCAGGGCGTTGTCGCTTTCCTGGAAGCCGTAGCGTTCGTCGAGGAGGACGGCTCGCTGCGTGTTGAGGATGTTGAAGATGTCGAGCAACAGATTCAGCTTCGAGCTTCCGACGGCGATGGGATAGCCGAGGTGGACGTCGGCGTCGTAGTTGCTGGGGGTGCGGCCTTCGGCGCCGCGCGGGGTGAGAAAGAATTCGTAGCGGCGATAGGCGTCGGAGTAACCGTAGCGCGTGACGGGCGTTCCGCTGCGCCAGTACGCGGACACACCGATGTTGAGTTTCCACGGCGTGTTGTAAATGCCCGACGCTTTGAGCTGATGGCGGCGGTCGTTGGAGAGATCGCCGCGGTTCGTGATCCGCGAGAGATTCGAGCCGTTCGTGAAGAAATCGTAGTAATCGTACGCGGCGGAGATATTCGGATCGGCGCCGATATTCGTAAATGGCGCGTACTCGCCGTCGTAATTGCCTTCAAGACGCGAATAGACGTAGGAGGCCATGCCCTGCCAGTTGTTGCTGAAGGACTTGTTCGCGTCGAGCTGGATTCCTTTGTACGTCCGTTTGGGCTTTGGTGCGGCGAACTGCTGCGAGTAGTCGAGCGTGAAGACCTGCTTCATGATCCCTTCGCCCGGGTTGCCGATGCAGTAGGTGCCATCGTCGATGCAGAGGAAGTCTTCGATCACGCGGCCGTAATTACGGTAAATGCCTTTGATACCGACGGAAACATTCGGCATGACCTCGCGCTCGGCGCCGGCCAGGACTTCGGTTAAATATTGGTTTTTCAAATGAGGGTCGGCTGGCTCGGTGAAACCGCCGAGGATGGCCGAAGACGTATCGGCGTCGTGTTCCGCATTGGCGTCGGGGACGACGCTGGTCGGGCTGTAATTGATGATGCGTGGCTGACGCTCATAAGAAAACGAGCGGATGACCAGATCCATCGGGATTTCTTCGTAATAGCGGCCGTAGGAGGCGAAGACCTTCGATTTATTGGCGCCGCTCGGATCCCAGGTCAGGCCGAGGCGCGGCGCGTAGTCCTTCTTGAGATCGATCTGCGTGACGCCGGAGGCATCGATGATGCGCTGGCGGTCCCAACGCACGCCCGCATTGAGCGTGACATTGCTGATCGTCCAGCGGTCCTGCAAATACGCGGTCGTGTTCTTGTGCTGCGGCGAGGCGTTCAGTTGCGAGATGGGCGCATTGGCGACTGTGGCGTCAGGCGTGGTCCAGTAGCTGTGGCTGTAGATCGGCTTCGATGGATTGTTTGGGTTTTCAAAGATGTCCACCTGCTGTCCACCGGACATCCGTTTGATGACATTTGCGGTCTGATCTTCGAATTCGATCCCGCCTTTGATCTGATGCGAGCCGGCGTAATGCGTGGCGGACCCGCCGAAAAACTTGCGCTCGAATGATTTCTGCTGGATCAGACCGAAACCGCCGTTCTGGAAGAAATTGTTGCGCGCGTCGATGTACTCGATCGCGTCTCCGGCCGACGTTGCGGGACCGACAGAATTTTTCTCCTTGTGGCGCGCGTCCTGTGCGGAGAAGAGCCAGGTCGTTCCGACGATGCCGTCATACCGGAGCGCGTAATCGCGGCCGCCGAAATCCTGCCGGCCGTTGTAGGTGATCGGGTCGCCGATGAGCGTGTGATTGGCGTCGTCGATGGCGCCGGAATCGACGCGCGGGTCCTGCAGGAAGGTGCCGATGAACGTATGCCGCGGCGTGAGGCTGTAGGTCAACTTCGCGGAGCCGAGGTTGCGATGGCTGGGGGAGGTGACCGTGGCGCCGGCGAGCGGACCGTCGAGAAGAATGTTCGCCTGCGTGTTGCGCACCTGGTCGTACGCGCCGAAAAACCACAGCTTGTCTTTGAGGATAAAGCCGCCGACGTCGGCGCCGTAGTCTTTCCTCGTGAATCCGCCGGGCGTCGGACGGGCCACGCTCTTCGAATTCGCCTGCAGCGAGTCGCTGGTGTCGTAGCCGAAAAGGTCGCCGTGCAGCTCGTTGCTGCCCGACTTCGTGATCACGTTGATGATGCCACCGGTGGCGCGGCCGTACTCGGCTTCGTAGCCGCCGGTCTTCACTTCCAGCGCCTCGATGAATTCGAAATTCAGCTCTTTGCCCTGGAAGCCGTATTCGGAGTTCGTGGTGTTGACGCCGTCGACGTAAAAGGCGTTCTCCGCGCCGGAGGAGCCGTAGACGGTGATCGTCGGCGTCTGTTTGTCGTCGGATTGGATTGCATCCGTGGAAACGCCCGGCGTGATCTGCGCGACCGAGGAGTAGTTGCGCGCGGTGGGCAGCGTCTCGATCTGCGCGGCGTTGAGGTTTGTGCCGAGCGTGTTCGACGACGTGTCGATCGGCGGCGCGAAACTCCCAACGGTGATGCTTTCCGTCATGGAAGGGGAGAGCACCATATCGACCGCGGTCTCCTTGCCGAGGAGCACTGCCACGGCACCCTGCTTCTTCGGTCCGAATCCGGCGAGGTTGAAGGCGACGGTGTAGCTGCCCGGCGGCAGCAGCGGCAGCCGATAGAGGCCGTTGATGTCGCTGGTCGCGACGCGCGTGCCCTGCAACGCGGAGCTGGTCGCTTCGACCGTCACGCCCGGCAGCGTTCCGCCGCTCGCGTCGGTGACGTGGCCGCTGATCGAGCCGGTCGTCTGTGCAGCGAGCGGGACCGTAGCGAGAATGAGGATCGGGAGAAGTCGCCGGAGAGCGGACATGAAAGCCTCCTTAATGATGTGCGAAAGATTCTACGCGTAACGGGCCAGGACGTTGCGCACGCGCGCGAGGCCGGCCTCGATCTGCGCGGGCGAGACGGCGCCGACGCTGAGCCGGAACCAGCCGGTCTCGTTCGGCAGTCCGAAGGCCTGGAATGGGACGACGGCGAAGCCGGCGTCGTCGAGGAGCAGCCGGCGGATCTGTTCGTTCGTCTTGATCGCGCCGCGGCCGATGAGATCGAATTGCACGGATAGATAGATCGCACCCTGCGGCGCGATGGCGCGGATCGGAAGACCCTCGGCGCGCATGGCGTCGATGCGGTCGAAGAGGAGGTCGAGCCGCAGTTGCAGCTCGCGGATCATCGACTCGTGGAAGTCGTCGATGGCGCTGCGCATGCCGAGGAACTTCGCCACCGCCATCTGCTCCGGCCGCGGCGCCCACGCGCCGACGTGCCCGAGGATGTCGCGCATGCGCGCGGTGATCGGAGGCGGCGCGACCGTCCAGCCGACGCGAAGGCCGGTCGCGGCAAAAGCCTTCGAGATCCCGTCCACGAAAATCGTGTACGGCATCGCTTCGGCCACGAGTTGCGGCGGACTGAAATGCCGCGACGCGCCGAAGGTGAGCATCCAGTAGACCTGGTCCCACAGGATGAGCAAGGCCCGTTCGCCGGTGGCGGCGCGGCGTTCGTTTTCGTCGACGACCAGGCGGGCGATGCGCTCCACTTCTTCGCGCGCCATGACGGTGCCGGTCGGATTGAGCGGCGTGCAGATGCAGATCATGCGCGCGTCGCGGATGTGCGGACGCAGCAGCTCGGCCGTCGGAAGAAAATTCGTCTCCGGTCCGACCGTGATCTCGACCGGAACGCCGCGCATGAAGTAGGTGTAGTGGTTATTGTTCCAGGAGGGGATGGGGTAGACGACCTTGTCGCCCGGATCGACGACCGCCGCATACGCGGCAAAGATGATCGGCCGCGCGCCTCCGGCGATGAGGACGGAGTCGAGCGGATACTTCAGTCCGAGGACGTCGGCGTAGTAGGCGACGACCGCCTGGCGCAACTCCTTGGTTCCATCCGACGGCGGGTAATTCGTCTCCCCCTTCGCAAAGGCCTCGGCGATCAATCCTTCGAGCACTTGCGGGATGCGGAACTCTTTCGGCGAGAAGTCGCCGACGGTGAGGTTGCAGATGTCATGTCCGGATTCCGCGAGCACGCGGATCTCCCCGGAGATTTTCAGGATTTCAGAACCGGTAAGGCCGAGCGCGAGCTGCGAGAGGCTGCGGTCATCGCAGACAGGAAGGGTGGTGGTCATCGGCGGGGGATTGTAGAGCAGTAGATTAGTGGATTAGTAGAACTGATCCACTGCCTCGATACGCCTCCTCCAGCGAGCGCACACCGCACCGGTTCGCCCCTGAACGCGCGACGCACGCCGCCGAACGGACGCGTGACACTTCGGTACCGCGTTCCTAGCACATGCGCTTCAGGTGCTCAGCCAGCCGGATCGACAGCGTGATGATCGTGAATGTCGGGTTGGAGATTCCCGCGGACGGGAACACTGACGATCCAGCCACGTAGAGATTGTCCAGCGAATGCACTTTGAGGTTCGCGTCGACCACGCCGTCCGCGGGATCCTTTGACATTCGGGTGGTGCCGATGTGATGGCCGTTGACCACCAACAGGCTCTTGAGGGTTTCCCAGGAAGCAGCGGAGATCTCACCGCCGAGCGCGCTCACCGAATTGCTGAACAACTGCGTCGTCGTGTTGTAGGTTTTTTCGTCGAGGTCCGTGAAGTGCCAATCGATCCTGGTCTCGCGCTGCCCGAAAACCGGGTCGACGGTATCGCTCAGCGTCACTCGGCTTTCAGGATTCGGTGACTGTTCGAAATAGTATTGGCCGTAGTTGTACCAGAACCAGCACCTGCCGATTCCCTCATTCCGCGTGGTCTCCGCGCTTGGAATGAACCGGGCGTTGGCCCGCACGCCATTCGGATCCTGAAAGGCCCCGGTTGGAGTCTGCCCGCCCATGAATCTCGCTTGATCGGCATTCAGATAGCTGCTGTCGATCGTCTGAATGACCTGACTCGAAGAGAGTGCATGAGCCATGAAATACCTGCCCACTTTGTCGTGCTCGTTGCCGGCGTTCGACAGCAGGAGCTGGCGGGCATTCGCAACCGCGCCGCAGGCGAGTACATAGGCGTCGGCTTTAATGACGAACTCCGTCCCCTTCTTTGGATGCATGCCGCCGGTCATGCTGGCCACGCGCAGGCCGGTCACACGACCCTGCTGGTGATCGATCTCGAGCAGGCTGGCGTTCAGGATCACCTCGGCCTCGCTCTCGCCGATGGTGATCCCGTCGAACGTCCTGGCCGCGAAGTTCAGATTCTGCGCGCCGAGGAATTGATACATCTCGACGTCGAAGCCTTCGAGCGAGGGCGCAGAAGCGCTGAGGGTTTCCGCCCAGAATTCGTTGCTGAAATTCTCGCCATTGCGTCCGTAATCGCCATAAAGCTGGCAGAGCGCTGACGCTCTCGCGTAGTAGGGATCGAGATCCTGGCGAGTAACGGGCCAGCCCGGAAAGCCCGGCCGCTGTTCAAGATCGATGGGATCCTCAGGCCGGCTTTGTCCGCCCCAATGCGTAGAGGTCCCGCCGAAAACGCGCTCCCGCTCTTTCGGAAAGGTGAGGAAGGGATCGTGGGGCAGGATGAGGAACTGGGGCTCATTGCTTGTGAACAAGCCCCCGGCTTGTCCGTTGTAGAGCAGCATTTTCTCCGGCCAACTGGCCTGATAGTTAGCGTAAGGACGGCTGCCTTCGATCAGGATGACCTTGACGCCCGCCTTCTGCAGTTCCCAGGCGGCGGTGACCCCGGCCGGGCCGGTTCCGATGACACAGACCTGTGTGGAAAGGACGGTGCCGTCCGGAAATTCGTTGCCGTTTTTGATCATAATGATGGAAGCATGGCCGAGCCCATCGTAGAAGTCAACGATATCGGGCGGGCAGCCGGCGTTACGGAGCTTACGTTGTAGTCACGCTCGTCAGTCCGCTCCGGTTTCGCCAGCGTGGAATCCGCTGATCTACTGCTTCCGGTACGCCCGTTTGATCTTCCGCAGATCGTTCAGGGCGCGAAGAAAGTCGTGCGATTTCACTTTCGAGCCGGTGACGTCGTGCCAGCGCATGACCGGGAGCTCGTAGATCGACGCGGCCGCGGCGTCGCGGCCGAGGAGCTGGACGTAGCGGGCGATGATCTCGACGTCGAAGATCCAGCGCGAGATGAAGAGACGGGCGAAGACTTCGCGCAGCGTGTCGTTGCGGCGGAAAACTTTGGCGCCGCACTGCGTGTCGTAAACGGCCAGGCCGAGGCTCGAGGAGATGAGCGTGGCGCCGACGCGGCCGAAGTAGTGGCGGGCAGGACGGCGGCTGATCTCGCGGCCGAGGAGACGGACGCGGGCGCCCATCACGATCTGGATGGCGGGACGCGTTTCGAGGACTTCGAGAAAGCCGGGCAGCTCGGTGAAGGGTGTGGCCAGATCGGCATCCCAGAATCCGATGTAGTCGGCGTCGCGCTCCATCGCCGCCACGAATCCGCGCCGCACTGCCTCGGCCTTCCCGCTATTGCGCTCGAGGTTCAGGACGGCGAAACGTTTCGGATTTTCGTCGCGCAGCGATTCGAGGAGACGCAACGTGCCGTCGCGGCTGCCGTCGTTGACGAAAAGGAAGTCGACGTCATGTCCATCGACGGCCGCGCCGCGAAAGGCCGCGGCATCGAGGCGTTTCTCTTCGTTGTAGCAGGGGACGACGAGGGTCAGGCGCGACACGGGGAGGCATTCTAGCGGGAGGTTTGTTTTCGAAAAGCTGAATGTTGAATGTTCAATGTCGAATGTTCAGTGTTGAATGGGCTTCGCTTGGCCGCCCGTCGAGTTCCATTCAACATTCAACATTCAACACTGAACATTCAACATTTGCCTTCCGCCGGCCGAAGTAGGATGCCGCCATGACCGACACACAGACGCGCACCATCCCCGCCACCGTCCACGGCCGTTACCTCGTTCGCGATGGTCCTCCGGAGCGGCTGCTGGTCGGGTTCCACGGGTACGGCGAGACCGCCGAGGCGCATATGGCGGAACTGCGGCAGCTCCCGGGGATCGAGAGATGGACCGCCGTGGCAGTTCAGGCGTTGCATCCGTTTTACATGAACCGGACGGGGATGATCGTGGCTTCGTGGATGACCAGCCTCGATCGCGAGCTGGCCATCGAAGACAACCGCGCGTACGTGCATTCGGTCGTCGCGCAGTTTCCGCCGCCGAAGGAGCTCGTCTTTCTGGGATTTTCGCAAGGGGCGGCGATGGCCTATCGCGCGGCGGCCGGGTCGAACGCGACCGGAGTCATCGCCCTCGGCGGCGACGTTCCGCCGGAGGTCGTCGAAGTGCGTCCGAAGCTGCCTCCGGTGCTGATCGGGCGGGGGATTCGGGAGGAGTGGTACACCGACGAAAAGCTCCAGAAAGACTTGAGGTTTCTGCGCGAGGTCACCACGGTCAGCACGTGCGTGTTCGAGGGAGCGCACGAATGGACGGCCGAATTTCGAGAGGTGGCCGGCAATTTTTTGGCCGCTCACTGACTGGTCAACTAGTTGACCAGTCAGTCCGATGACCGCGGCTGGCAGGGGATGACAAACATCCCGTAAGTTGTTCCACCTGTTCCTGATGTCCGACCGATCCGAACGACTCAAAGCGCGGCTCAAAGAGCTGCCCGACCGCCCCGGCGTCTACATGCACAAGAACGCCGAGGGGGAAGTCATCTACGTCGGGAAGGCGCGAAACCTCAAGAATCGCGTCGGCTCGTACCTGGTCGGACGCGGCGCACGCGACAGCAAGACCATGTCGCTGATCAACGAGATCGACACCATCGATTTCGTGACCACGAACAACGAGCTCGAGGCCATCCTCCTCGAGAACAACCTCATCAAGTCCAACCAGCCGCGCTACAACATCCTCCTCCGCGACGACAAGAGCTATCCGTACATCAAGGTCACGATGTCCGAGGACTACCCGCGCGTCGTTTTCACGCGGCGGCTCGATCGGAAAAAGGGCGAACTCTTTTACGGCCCATTCTTCGCCGGCACCGCGCGGCGTTTGCTGAAACTCGTGGCCGACCAGTTCAAGCTGCGCAGCTGCGACATCGACATCGAGATCGGCAAGAACGCCTTGCCGCGGCCCTGCCTCTACTACGACATGCACCAATGCCTCGGGCCATGCGTGGTCGGGCTGACGACGCCCGATCAGTATCGCGAGATGGTCGACGACGTCGTGCTCTTCCTCGGCGGCAAGACGAAGGAGTTGCAGGAGCGGCTGACGCAGCGGATGTACGGCGCCGCCGAGGCCGAGAATTACGAGGTGGCGACGTACTACCGCGATCTCGTGCGCACCGTGGAGCGCATCCAGGCCGAGCAGCAGGTGTCGTCGGCGGATGATGAGGATGCGGACGTCTGGGGCTTGTACGAGGAGGGGAGCGACGTCGCCGTGCAGCTCTTCGTCATCCGTGACGGCAACGTCGTCGATCGCCGCGAGCTGTTCTGGGAGAAGGTCGACGACTACCAGCCGACCTACTTCCTCGGCGAGGTTCTGCAGCGCTACTACCAGGACAATCTCTTCATCCCGCCCGAGGTGCTGATTCCGTTCGAGGTTGAGGAGTGTGACCTGCTGACGGCGTGGCTGACCGAACAGGCCGGGCGCAAGGTCGGATTGCGCGTGCCGCAACGCGGGCGCGGAGTTGATCGGATGGAGTTGGTCAATCGGAACGCGCGGTTGTCGCACGAGTCACGCTTCCGGAAATCGACGCAGGACCGGCTGCAGATCGCTGCACAGAAACTTGGGCAGGTTTTGGGCTACGACAGAGAGATCGGGCGAATTGAATCGTTCGACATCTCCAACATCCAGGGCACCGACTCCGTGGCCGGCATGGTGGTCCTCGACCGCGGCAAGTTCGACAAGAAGCAGTACCGCGTTTTCAACATCAAGACGGTCGAGGGAGCGGACGACTTTCGCTCGATGGCTGAGGCGGTCGATCGCCGATATCGGCGGCTGATGGACGAGAACAAGTCGCTGCCGGACATGATCCTGATCGACGGCGGCCGCGGCCAGCTCAACGCCGCGCTGGCGGCGCTGAACAAGCTCGGCATCGAGGAGATCCCGATCGCCGGCCTGGCCAAGCGCGAGGAGGAGATCTACGTCCCCGAGCGCGAGGAGCCCATTCGCCTGGAGCGCCGCGATCCCGCGCTGCAACTGCTGCAGATGGTGCGCGACGAGACACACCGCTTCTCGGTGTCGTCGCATCGCCGCCGGCGGTCGAAGCGCTTTCTCCACAGCGCGCTCGACGACATGCCCGGCATCGGCGAGAAGCGCCGCCGCCTGCTCATTGAACGCTTCGGCAGCGTCTCCGGCGTGAAGCAGGCGTCCGCGCAGGACCTGATGAACGTCCTCGGCCGCAAGGTCGGACAGACGCTGTACGACGAGTTGCACGCCTGAGTTCCGACGCGCCACGCGCGTGCGATAATCGCCAATCCACAGCGTGTAGACGCAAAGGGCGGGGACGACATGAGTTTCGAAGGCGAAATCGGCGAGATCGATCTGATTCAGCGGCTCGTCGAGCTCGGAAGCGAGCAGTTCACCGGCGCGATCCGTTTCGAGAGCGACGGCATCATCAAGATCGTTTACTTCAAAGGCGGCGATGTCCTCTCCGCATCGACCAACGACCGCACCGACGCCGTCGACGAAATCCTCCTGCGCGCCAACAAGGTCACGCGCGAGCACGTGAAGCAGGCGCTGGCCAAGCGCAAGGAGAGCGAGACCCTCGGCGACGCGCTCCTCGGCCTCGGCTTCATCACCCGCAAGGAGCTGACCTGGGCCCGCCGCGTCCAGGTCATCGGCATCCTCCGTTCGATCATCGGCTGGAAGACCGGCTCGTACACGATCGTGGCCGACTACCTCCCGAAGCGCGAAGAAGGAACGCTCTTCCCGCTGTCGCAGATCATCGTGGAACTCGTGGTCACGGACACCGACCGCACGAAGTCGGAGCAGGCGATGGAAAGCGGCAACGCGATCTTCGAGAAAGCCCCGAACTTCGACGACGCTTTCCGCCGCCTCGGCCTGAACGAAGACGCCGAGCAGATCGTGGCGCAGATCGACGGCGACAGCACAGCCGCAGACGTGGCGGCCCGGTCCGGTAAGGACATCTTCAATGTCTACAAGCTTTTGGAAGCGTTGAGGCTCCTGAATCTGGTAACGCGCGCCGACAAACCTCCAGCAGAACATGAGGTTTTGAGCGCAGGCGACGCCTGGGACGTCGAGAATCCCGATTTCAGCATCGACGACGTCGAGCCCACAGTCCCGCTCGCCGCGGTCGAAGCTCCGCGCGTCGACAGCGCGACGATGGAGATTCCGGCCGTTCATGTTGCCGCACCGTCTGCCTCGGTATGGGATGAGCCTGCCGACGATGATGTTTACTCCGGCACCGAGATCGCCCCGGCGCCGATCACGCCTGCTCCTGAACCGCAGTGGGGCTTCGACGAAGCGCAGATTGAAGCCGCCCGCCGTGCCGCCGTCCCGCTGCACGCCGACGACGACGTTCCCACCTCGGCGCTAACTTCCGACATCCCGCCGCCGGAGCCACGCAGGCGGAGCATGCTGATGCCACTGCTCCTCCTGCTCCTCGTCGCCGCCGGCGCCTACGGCGGTTGGAACTGGTGGCAGAAACGGCAGGCGACCACCGTTGCACCGGCGCCAGCCGTGATCGCGACCAAGCCCCGAATCGCACCGCCCGTCACGAATACGCAGCCCGCCACAACGTCCGCAGCACCCGCGATGGCGGCGACCGACCGGAACGCTGGCGTCTCGCCGGCTGGCCCGGCTGCGTCCTCGCTGCCGACCGTGCCGAAGCCGCAGCCCGTGACAACATCCGCAGCGCCCCTTACAGCGTCGACGCAATCGCGGAACGCTGGAGCCCCGCTGCCGACCGCGACGAAGCCGCAGATGGTGACAACTTCCGGAGTCCCCGTGGCGACGACCATCAACCCGCCGCATGTCGCAGCAACAACGACCACCGCAGCAAAGTCCTCTCCGCCAAAAGTCGCCGCAACGACCCCGCCCAAAGTCGCGCCCAGACCGACACCGGTGAACTCCACCACCCATCTCGAACGCACCGCCACCGGCGCCACGATCACCAACTCGTCGTCGGCTCCCTCCACCGACGCCACCCGCGCCAAGTACGACGGCATGGCCAGCGATTTCGCCGCGCAGAAGGGCGGCAGCTACACGTTGCAGTTCGAGCTGGTCTGCGAAACCGCCTCGGTCACGCGCGCCATCAGCGAAGGGGGCGGCAAAGTCTGGTTCGTGCGCACCAGCTATCGCAACCGTCCGTGCTACCGCGTTTTCTGGGGCCGCTTCGACAGCAGCGCCGACGCGAATGCGGCATCGAAAGAACTCCCGGCGTCGCTCGGATCCGCTCCGGTCGTCGTCAAGATCCCACGCTGATGATCACCTCTCTCCTGACCTCGGCTGGACTTGGCCTCGGCGCGGGGATCAACGCTTACGCCACGCTGCTCGTCTTTGGCTTCCTGGCCCGCTGGCAGCCGGACCTCTTTCACGACGACATGGCGCGCTTCTTCGCTACGACGCCGGTCCTGATCGTCGTCGGAGTCCTCTACCTGATCGAGTTCCTGGCAGACAAAGTGCCGGCCATCGATCACCTTTGGGACGTCATCCACACGCTGATCCGTCCGGTCGCGGGCGCGCTCGTGGCGTGGGCCGCGGTATCGGACAAGATCCCGCACGGAGCGGTGATTCTGGCATCCATCATCGCCGGCGGTGCCGCGCTCGGATCGCACGCCACGAAGGCGACGCTGCGCGGCGCAAGCACGCTGATGACGGGAGGCCTCGGCAATCCATTTCTTTCGCTGATCGAAGACGGCTTCGCCTTCATCAACGCCGTGGCCGTGATCGTCCTGCCGTGGGTGGTCATCCCGATGCTGTTCGTGATGACGATGCTCTTCATCACCGCGTATCGCCGCCTGCGCCGCGTGCGGGCATGAGCTGGGTGATTGACGGCAACAACCTCCTCGGCCGGGCCGGCGCCTCCCGCGATGCCGCCGAAACCAAACGCCAACTGGTCCGCTCGCTCGCCAACTTCGCGCGCGCAAAACGAACGAAGGTGGCTTGCTACTTCGACGGCAGCGAGCCCGAACACTTCGGCCGCCACCTCGGCAGCGTCAGCGTGATTTTCAGCGGCGCCCGATCGGCGGACGACCTGATCGCGAAGAAGGTAGCCACCGGAAGCGGCTGGAAGGTCGTCACCGCCGATCGCGGACTGGCCGCACGCATTCAGCGGAGGCAGGTCGAAGTCGTCGATCCCGGCGGATTCATGGCCGAACTGGAGTCGCTGCCGGCAGGGGAGGAGAAGGTCGCCGACGAAGAGTGGCTGACTTGGTTTTCTGACCCGAAAAACCGCCATCTATTTTGATGTCGGCGTGCCGACATTGATTGTAAGCGACTGAAACAGCAACAATTTATCGTGTGAGATTGTCATCCTGAGGCCGCCGGAGGCACGGAGCCGCAGGCGTAGATGCCGAAGGACGCCGAAGGATCTCAAGCTTCCCAAACGGCGTTGAACCCAGTGGTTTCAGCACAGGTTGCGCATCTTGAGATCCTTCGCCGTCCTGCGGCGTTCCGCGCTTCGCGCTCCAGCGCCTCCGGCGGCTCAGGATGACAGGCGGAATGGCCGCTCCCCGATCCTGTTACCCACACCCGTGTGGAGTGGACTGGAGGATCGCGGCGCGCAAGCGTCGAGGAAAGTCCGAACTCTCACGGGCAGCAGGCTGGCTAACGGCCAGGCGCGGCGACGCGACGGAAAGTGCAACAGAGAACAGACCGCCGATCGCCTCGTCCATCGCAAGATGGACGAGGAGGAGGTAAGGGTGAAACGGTGCGGTAAGAGCGCACCGCGCCCCACGCGAGTGGGTGCGGCACGGCAAACCCCCTGCGGAGCAAGACCAAATAGGGAAGTCATGGAGCCGCCCGTCTCCGTTATGAGCTTCCGGGTAGGTTGCTTGACCACCGCGGCAACGCGCGTGGCAGACGAATGATCTTCATCCTCGCTTCGGCGGGGAAACAGAATTCGGCTTACAGGTCCACTCCACACGTTTACGTTTACGGTCTCCATCCTGATGCCGCTGAGCGAAGCGAAGGTCGGCATCAGGATCTCCGGTGATACCGCACGGCCTGATTGGTTTCACCCGAGATCCTGACGGCTCGCTTCGCGATCCGCAGGATTTGAGCTCGGAAGCCTCTGACACTTTCTGCCGTTTGCGCCGACAACCCACGGCGCTTTCCGGATCGTCGCTCTCAGGAGAGCGCTCAGCATCTCCTTTGCTACTCTGCGCGGGAATGCTCATTCCTCCTCGCGCGCTCCAGCGCAACGGCCACGTCGTCGTGCTGGCAATCTCATCGCCCTCCGAGATGGCCCGCATCGAAGCAGGCGTCCGGACGCTGGAGTCGCGCGGCCTTCGCGTCACGCTCGCGAGCAACATCGATCATCGTCATCGCGGCTACCTCGCCGGGGACGACGACGAGCGCCTCGAACAGTTGAACCATTACTTGAAGTCTGACGACATCGATGCGTTCTTCTTCGCGCGCGGCGGCTACGGCGCCATGCGCATCCTCGATCGCATCGACTACGACGCCATCACCTCAAATCCCCGCCCCATCATCGGATTCAGCGATATTACGGCGCTGCATCAGGCGGTGGCCGTCCGTTGCGGCGTCGGCGGATTTCATGGACCGATGGTCAACCTCGACTGGTTCGAAGGCCTGACCCCCGACATCGAGCAGTGGTTCTGGTCGATGCTGGCCGGCGATGCGCCGTTGACGCATTCGTTCGACGCGCACGATGTCGTCTTCGAAGGGGAAGCGGAGGGGATTTTGTTCGGCGGGTGCCTCTCATTGACGACGGCCATGACCGCCACCCCGTACGACTTCTGGATCGACGACGGCATCTGGTTCTTCGAAGACGTCGAAGAGTCGCCGTATCGCATCGACCGCATGTTGACCCACTTACGCCTTGCCGGTAGACTGCAAAAAATCCGAGCAGTGGTCATCGGGAAGTTGAAAGGGTGCGGCAGCGACGCCGAAATCGAGGCGCTGCTTCACGAATTCTTCGCCTCCAGCAACATTCCGGTCATACGCGATCTGCCGTTCGGCCATCACGGGAACAACCTCCTGATGCCGATCGGTGGAGCCGTACGCGTCAGCACCGGGGACCGCACGCTCACCCTGATGCAACCGGCGGTCAAGCCATGAAAACCGTTTTCAAAACGACCGGCGGAAAGGACCCGGTGAAGGACTCGTCAACTCACTACGCCGCCGGCGACGTGATCTTCCGACAGGGAGAGCTCGGCACCGAGATGTTCATCATCCAGGAGGGTGAGGTGGACATCGTCAAGCACATCAACGGCGAGTCGCACGCCCTATCGCATCTCGAAAAGGGCGACTTCTTCGGTGAGATGGCCGTGCTGGAAAGCGTTCCGCGCACCGCCGACGCCATCGCCGCCACCGACGTCCGCGCCCTGGCCATCAACGGCGCGCGGTTCGACGAGATGCTGCACAAGAATCCCGAGGTTGCGGTACGGATCATCCGCAAATACTCGAAGCGATTGCGCGAAGCGAACACGCTGCTCGAACGGCTGGTCGGCCGCGAAGTCGACAGCGAGCATGGCGCCCTCGACGCCACCCGCAGCGCGCCCGCCGAGGTCCATCACCGGCATCGACTGGTCGATTTGACGACCGGAGCTGAGTTTTTCTTCAGTAAAGGCGACGAGACCACCATCGGCCGCGCCGATCCGGTAACCGGAATCCTCCCTGACATCGATCTAACCTCTGTAGACGCCAACCGCTCCGTCTCCCGCCGTCACGCAAAAATTATTTGCAGCGGAAACCAGTACCTGATGCTGGAAGAAGTGGGGACGGTCAACGGCACGTACGTCAACGAGCAGCGCATCCCGACGGGAACTCCGGTGGCGATTCACAACGGCGACGCCATCAAGATCGGTCTGATCGCGATGAAGGCGCTGTTCGACTAGGTTCGCGGCCCACCAATCGGCGGAAATCTGCGTCCATCTGCGGATCAAGCTTTTCATCAGCATGCTGACATCGCTCTACTCACCGTAGAACCCACCCTCCGTACTGCACAATAGTCGCGTGACGATCACCGCCGACTCGCCCGTCCGCTTGCTTCCCGGCGCCGGACCGATGCGCGCCAAGCAGCTCGAAGAGGCGGGGCTGGCCACGGCCGGCGACCTTATCTATTACCTGCCGTACCGATACGAAGACCGCCGTCATCCCGTGCGCATCGCCGATGTCGGCCGCCACACCGACACGCCCATCCTCCTTCGCGGCAAGGTGATGTCGGCGAACATGCACACCACGCGGCTCAAGCGGATGAAAGTCTTCGAAGTCGTGCTCGAAGACGGCACCGGCGCCGTGAAGCTGGTCTGGTTCAACCAGGGCTTCCTCGGCGAGCAGATCCGGCGCGGCGATCGCCTGGCGGTTTTCGGTACGCCGAAGATTTCGTCCTACGGCCAGCTCCAGATCGAAAGCGCCGACTGGGAAAAGTTCGAAGGCGACGACGAAGCGGATGGCGCCATCGTTCCGATCTATTCGAAAGTCGGCAACATCCCGCCGAAGGCATTGCGCCAGATCATCGCCGGCGCGCTCACCGCGCTCCCGACGCTCGACGATCCGCTCGCGCCCGCGCTGCGCAAACGCCTCGGCGTGATCGATCTCGCCCCGGCGCTCGAACAGATTCACCGGCCGCCGCAACTCGACGACGCCTTCCTCGGCCGCCGCTCGCGCGCGCACGTCCGCATCATCCTGCAGGAGTTTTTCACGCTGCAGCTCGCGCTGCGCGTCCGTCGAGCCACGGAAGAGGTGAAGACGAAGACGCGCAAGATCAAGGTCGACGACGATCTGCGCGCCGAGGTGACGAGGATCCTGCCGTTCCGGCTGACGAAGGCGCAGAAGCGCGTCCTGAAAGAAATCGCCGGCGATCTGCAATCGGAGAAGCCGATGTACCGCCTGCTGGAAGGCGACGTCGGCAGCGGAAAAACGATCGTCGCGTTGATCGCGGCCATCATCATGATCCGCAACGGGCACCAGGTGGCGCTGCTGGCGCCGACGGAAATCCTGGCCGAACAGCACTACCAGCGAATTCGTCAACTAGTTGACGATTCGCTTGTTGTGGCCAAAGCCACAGGGTCGATGACCGCAGGCGAGCGCCGTACGCTCCTGGCTGGACTTCGCGAGGGCTTTATCCAGCTCGCCGTCGGCACGCACGCGCTGCTCGAAGACCGCATCGTCTTCAAATCGCTCGGACTTGCCATCGTCGACGAGCAGCACCGCTTCGGCGTCGAACAGCGTCAGCGCCTCTTCGCGAAAGGCGATACGCCTGACATCCTGGTCATGACCGCCACGCCGATCCCGCGCTCCCTCGCGCTGGCGATGTACGGCGATCTCGAGCTCTCCGTCATCGACGAGCTTCCGCCCGGACGCCAGCAGATCAAGACCGCGGTCCGCGCACCGGAGCAGATCGAGCGCGTCTACCACTTCATCGACACGGAGATCGCCGCCGGCGCGCAGGTCTACATCGTCTATCCGATCATCGAGGAGTCGGAGAAGTCGAACCTCAAGCCGCTCACGATCGGCTTCGAGGCCACGAAGATGCGCTTCCCGAATCGCCGCGTGGCGATGATGCACGGCCGCATGCCGCCCGCCGAAAAAGAGGAGACGATGCAGCGCTTCAAACGCGGCGAGATCGACATCCTCGTTTCGACGACGGTCATCGAAGTCGGCATCGACGTGGCCAACGCGTCGTTCATGCTGATCATCGACGCCGATCGTTTCGGACTCTCGCAGTTGCACCAGCTCCGCGGCCGCGTGGGCCGAGGAACGCGCCAGTCGTACTGCGTCCTCGTCGCCGACAAGGAAAAGGATCGCCTCACGCAATTCGCGAAAACGTTGAACGGCTTCGACCTGGCCGACCTCGATCTCAAACTCCGCGGCCCCGGCGAGCTCCTCGGCACCCGCCAATCCGGAGCGATGCGCTTCCGCTTCGGCCACATCGTCCGCGACATCGCCCTGATGGAGAAAGCCCGCGACCTGGCCATCGAAATCATCGAAAAGGACGGCCTTCCGAAGGCGTCGAAAATCGTCCAGAAGCTCCTCGGCGTCCCGATTCCGGCGACGGTGAAGGATTAGAAGCGCGTCGATCGTAGCGCCGTCGGCCCGACGGCTGGACCGCCGTCGGCTCGACGGCATTTAGAATTCGGCATGACTAAGTTGCTGGACGAAGCCTTCGCGGCCGCAAAACAACTGCCGCCCGATGAGCAGAACGCGATCGCCGCCTTGCTTCTCGCCGAGATCGATGCGAATCGCCGATGGGATGAACTCCTCGCGCAACCGTCCGAAGTGATCGAGCGGATGGTGGATCGTGCGCTCGAGGCCCACCGCCGCGGGGATACGTTGCCGCTCGATCCCGAAACGTTGTAGTTGCCGCCGCGGAGCGGCTTCAGAAGGTAGCGAGGGGTGAAAGCGAAGCGAACACCCCTCGAAACGTGGTGCGCGTTTTAAAGTTGTGCCGCGTGCAGCGGCACAAGAAAAACTCGCGCGATCGTTCTGGTGCCGCTGACGCGGCACAAACCCTTTGTGGCACAGACGGCACAGACCCGAAACCGGCAGTTGCGGTGAGAGTTGGGCCTGACCTTAACCACTCGCATTGAACTGCGGCGCAGTCACGTAAGCCGCTGAATTTGCACGTGCAAGAAGCGCAGAAAATCGGTGTTCGGGATGACGGATTCCGAGTCGGAGAATGGTTTTCCTTGCCGCACGACCCAGAACTGCTCCGATGACGAAGATGCGCGAGCGGAGTGTGTTGAGAGTCAGGGATGGATCGCGCAGGACATGACGCTTGAACTCCGACACCAAGTTGAACAGAACGCTGATCAGTCGGAAGGCGGCTTCGGTCGGAGTGAACTTGGCGAGTGAGAACCCGCGCGCGCCGAAGTCGTTCTTGAACTCCTTGATCGTGTTCTCGCATTCACCACGCTGGTCATAAAAATCGGAGCATTCCCTTGCCGAAAGCTCGAGTGAGGTCACCAGCGCGCTGAGTTCGTACGACGGCGCATCGAACAGCTTGTTCGATCCATCGCTCTTGATCTTCTTTCGGAAAGCCAGCACGCGGCGCTGTTGAATCCAACCAGGACCCTGGTAGCGAACGTCAGCGATGTCATGCACATCATCGAGTTTCTGCCACTGCGCCTCGGCAATCGATGCGACGAACCGTTTGACGGGAGGCTGCATCCGGATCGGAATGATGTAGCGCAGATCTTTCTGCTCGAACAGCCGCAGGTACTGTTCGGTGAAAAATCCTGAATCGCCACGAACCGCTGTGATCCTGAAGCCTTTCGGCAGGCGGGCTAACAACTCCTCGACGAACTCCGCTCCACCACGCAACGTCGATGCTCCTCCAGCACGAAGCCAGACCAGAGCGATGTGTTTGGCGCGCACGAGCATGGCCAGCAGCGGATGGTGCGAGCGCTGCGCGCCGCGACTGCTGTGATATCCCTTCGCCACACCCTCCTGCTGGCCGTATCGTTCGAGGATCGTCGAATCCAGATCCAGAACATCCTCGCGGGTGTGCTCGAACAGCAGCGCATTACTAAAGCGCTGCAGAGACGTGTACAGATCTTCCGCTTCGGACGCACTCAGTGAGAGAAAAAACCTCCGCACCGTGTCCTCACTGCCAAGCCGTTTGGCCCCCACGATCCGACGCACCACTTCATCGTGAAAGACCCTTTGAACATGTGCGAAGCGGCTTCCGCCGATCAGCACCGTCACCAGAAAGGTCACGATCGAATCGAAACCTTCGACACGGTTGTTCGACCTCTTCACTTCTTTCACCGCGTCGCGAACCTGATCGTAAAACCCGATCCGTTCGAGGTATTCGAATATCAAGCTCAGCCCGCCCCACCCGCTCAGCGGCTTTGACGTGTATTCGATCGGAAGTTCGCCCTTCCTGATACTCTCTGTTTGCACCGTTTTGTCCCTTTCGCGCCCGTGTTTTCTTCGTCGAAACCATCGTAGCGACTGGGCTTACAAAACGGTGCTTCTTTTCTTCTGCGGTTTTCACGA
>Ga0207650_10001175_pt1 | contig 19267 bp, 20 predicted proteins | sample KBSS63metaG_FD_184325 | JGI IMG/M metagenome (GOLD analysis project Ga0207650, IMG submission 184325) | Switchgrass rhizosphere microbial communities from Kellogg Biological Station, Michigan, USA - KBS S6-3 metaG (SPAdes) (version 2) | ecosystem: Host-associated > Plants > Roots > Rhizosphere...
GAAACGACAAAGGCGGTGAGCTTTCGCTGCACCGCCTTTTGACGCGAGGCCGCAGATGCGGCCGGGTCGCGTGACTACTTAGTAACCGCCGCGGCTGCCGCCGCCACCGCCACCCGAGCGGCCACCACCGCCGCCGCCGTAGCCGCCGCCACCACCCGAGCGACCACCACCGCCGCCGCCGTAGCCGCCGCCACCACCGCCGTAGCCACCACCGCCGCCGCCGCCTGAGCGGCCACCGCCGCCGAAGCCGCCGCCGCCGCCCGTGCCGCCACCGCCGCCGAAGCCGCCGCGGCTGCCGCCGCCGCCGAAGCCACCCGGGCGCTCCTCGCGCGGGCGGGCCTCGTTGACGACGATGGCGCGGCCGTCGAGGGCCTGGCCGTTCATGCCGTTGATGGCGGCTTGCGCCTCCGGATCCGAGCCCATCTCGACGAAGCCGAAGCCCTTCGAGCGACCGGTGTCGCGGTCCATCATGACCTTGGCCGACGACACAGTGCCGTACTGCGCGAATGCCTGCTGGAGGTCGTCATCCCGTACGTTGTACGAAAGATTGCCGACGTAGAGTTTGTTGCCCATGAAAAAGATGCCTTCCCTGTTCTTTACCGAGATGTGGAGCTTCTACCCGTCGTGAACTATTTCAAGAAGGCTCTGCTTCCAGACACAGACTGGCGAATATAAGTGAATTGGGGAAAAATTTTGATTCGGAACGTCCCATTTTGTTGTTTTGGGGCCGCCGCGGCTGAACCGCCATGACGGCCCGCGACTTGCCGCCGCCTCGCATCGCGAGTCTGGTGCCCAGTTTGACCGAGCTCGTCTTCTCGCTCGGCCTCGGCGGACACCTGGTCGCCCGCACCGGGTTTTGCATTCATCCGAGCGATCGTGTCGGCGCCGTCGCCAAGGTCGGCGGCACCAAGGACGTGAACCTGGCCAAGCTGCGCCAGCTGGCGCCAACGCACGTGCTGGTCAACGTCGACGAGAACCGGAAGGAGACGATCGACGCGATCGAAGCGTGGGGAGACGAGGCCCCGAAGATCGTCGTGACGCATCCGCGCGATCCGGTCGACAACCTCGTGCTGGTCGACCAGATCGCGACGGTCTTCGCCGGTGCATCGGGGCTGGCCGAGAACGCTGCCCGCCTGCGCGCAACGCTGGCCGAGGCGCTGGCAACCACCCGTGGCGAGGGTCGGCCGACGCGTCGCGTCCTCTATCTGATCTGGCACGACCCGTGGATGACGGTGGCGCGCGACACCTACCTCTCGCGCATGTTCGCCCGCATCGGCTGGCAGACGCTGCCCGACCGGACCGGCGGTTACGCCGGCGCCGCGCGCTACCCGACCGTGACCGGAGACGAGCCGTGGCTCGGTGCGGTCGAGCGGGTCTTGCTCAGCTCCGAGCCGTTCGCGTTCCAGGACCGTCACCAGGCCGCCGTCCAGGCGCTCTGCCCGGCGGCGCGGGTGATTCGCGTCGACGGCGAGCTGCTCAGCTGGTACGGGTCGCGGGCAGTCGCCGGGCTGCGCTATCTGCGCACGCTGGCCGACGACGACAATGCGGCGCCGCGCTCGTCCGCCTGACGCTGCGCAAGCCTCGCCCATGGACATCCTCAAGCCGCTGATCGCGCTGCTGGCGATCGTCAATCCGATCGGCGTGCTGCCGTTCTTCATCCATTTCACCGAAGGCTTCAGCCGGGAGCAGCGGCGTCGCACGATCCGCGTCGCTTCGATCAGCGCCTTCTGCGTCATCGCCGTCAGCGCCGTGGCGGGGTTGCGCATCATCGAGTTCTTCGGCATCTCGCTCGCCTCGTTCCAGGTCGGCGGCGGCATGCTGCTGCTGCTGTCGTCGTTGCAGATGCTCAACGCGCAGCCGGCCGAAAGCCGCACCAGCGACCTTGCCGAAGGCAGCGACAAGGTCGACGCCGGCGACTCGATCGCGATCGTGCCGCTGACCATCCCGCTGCTCACCGGCCCGGCGACGATCTCGACGATGGTCATCTATGCGGAGAAGACGCGCCACTGGTGGGAGATCGCCATCCTCGTCGGCTACGGCGTCGTCATCGCGCTGGCGATCTGGATCGCCTTCGGCCTCGCCGGCCGCATCGCCCGCGTCATCGGCCGCACCGGCATCAACGTCATGACGCGACTGATGGGACTGTTGCTGGCGGCCCTCGCGGTCGAGGTGATGTCGGATGGCCTGGTGAAGCTCTTTCCGGTGCTCGCCACCGGCCTGCGCTAACCGTGAGCGACGCTCGCTACGACTACATCGTCTGCGGCGCCGGCACCGCCGGCTGCTTGCTAGCGAACCGGCTCAGCGCCGATCGACGCAAGCATGTCCTCCTGGTCGAGGCCGGCGGCCGCGACGACTACCTCTGGGTCCACATCCCGGTCGGCTACCTCTATTGCATCGGCAATCCGCGGACCGACTGGCTGTACACCACCGAACCCGCTGCCGGCCTGAACGGCCGGAGCCTGCGTTATCCGCGCGGCAAGGTGCTGGGTGGCTCGAGCAGCATCAACGGCATGATCTACATGCGCGGGCAAGCGCGCGACTACGACGGCTGGGGCGTCGGCGACGGCCATGGCGCCAACCCGGGCTGGAGCTGGAGCGAGTGCCTGCCGTACTTCCTCAAGCACGAGGACTTCTATAAAGGCGCCGACGCGTTCCACGCCGCGCCCGGGTTCGATCCGACCGGCAAGCGCCCCGGCGGCGAATGGCGCGTAGAGAAGCAGCGCCTGCACTGGCCGATCCTCGACGCCTTCCTCGCCGCCGCCGTCGAAGCCGGCCTGCCGCGCTGCGACGACTTCAACCGCGGCGACAACGAAGGCGTCGGCTACTTCGACGTCAACCAGCGCGCCGGCATCCGCTGGAACGCGACCAAGGCGTTTCTGAAGCCGGCGTTTCCGCGTTCGAACCTGCAGGTGTGGACCGGCGCCCACATCAACCGCGTCGTCTTCGACGGCGTTCGCGCGACCGGCGTCGAGATCGCGCCGCTCGGCGGCGCCGAGCCGGTCACGGCGCTGCTCGCCCCGGGCGGCGAGGTCGTGCTCGCGACCGGCTCGATCGGCAGCCCGCAGATCCTGCAGCTGTCGGGCATCGGCGACCCGACGCTGCTGGCGGCGAACGCCATCGCAACGCGCGTCGCCCTGCCCGGCGTCGGCGCGAACCTGCAGGATCACCTCCAGATCCGCGCCGTCTACGGCATCGAGGGCGCCAGGACGCTGAATACGATGGCGGCGACGTTGTGGGGCAAGGCGATGATCGGCCTGCATTACGCCTGGAAGCGCAGCGGCCCGATGAGCATGGCGCCGTCGCAGCTGGGTGCCTTCACACGCAGCAGCCCCGAGCGCGCGCATCCCGACCTGGAATACCACGTCCAGCCGCTCTCGCTCGATGCCTTCGGCGAGCCCCTGCACCGCATCGACGCCTTCACCGCGAGCGTGTGCAACCTCAATCCGACCAGCCGCGGCCACGTCCGCATCCGCTCGGCCGATCCGGCCGCGCCGCCGCGCATCGCGCCCGACTACCTGTCGACCGACGACGACCGCCACATCGCCGCCCAGAGCCTGCGCGTGACGCGCCGGATTGTCGCCCAGCCGGCGCTCGCGCCGTTCAAGCCGAGGGAGATCAAGCCCGGCGTGCAGTTCGAGAGCGACGCCGACCTGGCGACGCTTGCCGGCGACATCGGAACGACGATCTTCCATCCGGTCGGCACGGCGAAGATGGGGCCGACGAGCGATCCCATGGCGGTTGTCGACGCGCGCCTGCGCGTCCATGGCGTCGAAGGGCTGCGCGTCGTCGATGCCAGCGTCATGCCGACGATCACCAGCGGCAACACCAACGCGCCGACCCTGATGATCGCCGAGCGCGCCGCCGAGTGGATCCTGAGCGGCGCGGCGTGACGCGCGGGCGCGGCATACTGTTCGTTCGATGATTCGAACGGGGGTCGCGATGAAAGTCCATGCGGTAGCGAAGGTCCGGCTCGATGCCGACGGACGCGTCACCGGCGTCGAGTGGGGCCCGGTCAACACCGAGACCAACGAGTGGCATACCGAGCCGGCCATCGCCGATGTCTCGGAAGTCGTCGCTGCCCTGCAGCGCGGCGATGACGTGTTCGCGCTCTTCCCGACCGGGCACGGCATGATGCCGATGCGGCGCTTCCGCATTGTCGAGTACGACAACGGCTGGCAGACCGTCAACCTCGATGGGCCGCCGACCCACGAGCACGAGATCCACGACATGCTGCACGTCGCGTCCTAGGCGGCCGGCAGTGTCGTCCGAGCGACCCTGGGTCGCGTGCCTTTGCGCCGCGTGGTGCGTCGCCTGCCGTGAGTACGGCGCGACCTTCGCCGCCCTGGCCGCGCAGTTCGGCAGCGAAGCCGACTTCGCCTGGATCGACATCGAGGACGACGCCGACGCCCTGGGCGACCTCGACATCGAGAACTTTCCGACCCTGCTCATCGCCGACGCTGCCGGTGCGCGCTTCTTCGGGACGGTGATGCCGCAGGCATCCGCCGCCGAGCGGCTGATCCGCGGTGCGCTCGAAGGCGGATTGGCCGCGGGCGGCGATCCGGCGTTGGTCGAGCACGTCGGCGCGCTCGTGCCGAGGCGCCTCGTCGCCCCTCGCCCGGCATAAGCTTGCAACCAGGCAATCGTTGCCGGCGCCGGCCCTGACCTAAGATGCCCGGTTGGTTTTCTCGAGCGCCTTCGCCATGCCTACCTCCTTCCATCACGCGACGCGCCGCAGCGCGCTGGTCGCCCTTCTCGCCGCCGCGTTCGCGCCCTTCGCCGCCCAGGCCGCCGGCCCGACGTTGCTCAACGTCAGCTACGACGTTGCGCGCGAGCTCTACAAGGAAATCAACCCGGCGTTCCAGCGCAGCTGGAAGCAGCAGGCGGGCGAGGACATCACGGTGAATCAGTCCCACGGCGGCTCGAGCAAACAGGCACGCTCGGTGATCGACGGCCTCGAGGCCGACATCGTGACGATGAACCAGTCGAGCGACATCGACGCCATCGCGCGCGCCAAGCTGATTCCCGAGGACTGGGCCAAGCGACTGCCCAACAACGCCGCACCGACGACCTCGGTCACCGTGATCCTGGTCCGCAAGGGCAATCCCAAGGGCATCCGCGACTGGCCCGACCTCGCCAAGGCGGGAACGAGCGTCGTCATCCCGAACCCGAAGATCACCGGCAACGGCCGCTACACCTACGTCGCGGCCTGGGGCTCGGCGATCAAGGCCGGCGGTACGCCGGCGCAGGCGAAGGAGCTGGTGCAGAAGATCTTCGCCAACGTGCCGGTGTTCGACGGCGGCGGCCGCGCCGCGACGACGACCTTCGCACAGCGCAACATCGGCGATGCCCTGTGCACCTTCGAGAGCGAGGTCAACCTGATCAAGGCCGAGTTCGGCGACAACTTCGAGGTCATCTATCCGAAGTCGACGATCCTGGCCGAGAACCCGGTGGCCGTGATCGACAAGGTCGTCGACAAGAAGGGGACGAGGAAGCAGGCCGAGGCCTATGCCAAGTTCCTCTGGTCCGACGAAGCGCAGGAGATCGCAGCGAAGCACCAGATCCGGCCGCGTTCGCAGGCGCTGCTCGCCAAGTACGCGAAGGATTTCCCGAAGGTGCAGACCTTCACCATCGACGAGGTGTTCGGCGGCTGGTCGAAGGCGCAGAAGGAACACTTCGACGACGGCGCGATCTACGACCAGATCCTCGCAGCCAAGAAGTAGCCCGGGAGGCGCGCGGCATGCTGCTGTCCCGCGCGCTGCTCAAGCGCCACAGCGTCCTGCCGGGATTCGACCTGGCGCTCGGCTTCACGCTGCTCTACCTCTCGTTCATCGTCCTCGTGCCGCTCTCGGCGGCGTTCCTGAAGACGTTCACGATGACCTGGCCGGCGTTCTGGGACGCGGTCACCGCGCCGCGCGTCGTCGCCTCGTATCGCCTGACCTTCGGCGCCTCGTTCGCCGCCGCGCTCGTCAACGCGGTGTTCGGCCTCGTCGTTTGCTGGGTGCTGGTCCGCTACGACTTCCCGGCACGCCGCCTGGTCGATGCGCTCGTCGACCTGCCGTTCGCGCTGCCGACCGCGGTCGCGGGCATCGCGCTGACGGCGCTCTACTCGGGCAACGGCTGGATCGGCCAGTGGCTGCCGTTCAAGGTCAGCTTCACGCCGGTCGGGGTCTGGGTCGCGCTCACCTTCATCGGCCTGCCGTTCGTCGTCCGCACCTTGCAGCCGGTGCTCGAGGACCTGCAGAAGGAAGTCGAGGAAGCGTCGGCGATCCTCGGGGCCAGCCGCTGGCAGACCTTCACGCGCGTCATCCTGCCGATCCTGACACCAGCGCTCCTGACCGGCTTCGCGCTCGCCTTCGCGCGCGCGCTCGGCGAGTACGGCTCGGTGATCTTCATCGCCGGCAACCTGCCGATGGTCTCCGAGATCACGCCGCTGCTCATCATCACCAAGCTCGAGCAGTTCGACGTCCCCGGCGCGACCGCGATCGCGGTCGTCATGCTCGTCGCCGCCTTCGTCATGCTGCTCGCGATCAACGGGCTGCAGGCGTGGACACGGTCGAGGCAAGGTCGATGAACGCCGCCGAGGCCGCCGTCGCGCCCCGCCGCGTCAGCGACGCGACCACCGAGCCAGCGTGGCTGCGCCGCGTCTTGATCGGCGTTGCGCTCGCCTTCCTCACCGTCTTCCTGTTCGTCCCGCTGATCGCCGTCTTTGTCGAGGCACTGAAGAAAGGCGTCGACGTCTATCTCGCCGCGATCAGCGAGCCTGACGCGGTCTCGGCGATCAAGCTCACCCTGCTCGCGGCCGCGATCTCGGTGCCGCTCAACCTCGTCTTCGGCATCGCCGCCGCGTGGTCAATCGCCAAGTTCGATTTCCGCGGCAAGAACCTGCTCCTCACCTTCATCGACCTGCCGTTCTCGGTCAGCCCAGTCATTGCCGGCCTGATCTTCGTGCTCGTCTTCGGCCTGCAGGGCTGGCTCGGCGAATGGCTGCGCGACCACGACCTGAAGATCATCTTCGCGCTGCCCGGCATCGTCATCGCGACGATCTTCATCACCTTTCCGTTCATCGCCCGCGAGCTGATCCCGCTGATGCAGGCGCAGGGCACCGAGCAAGAAGAGGCGGCGCGCGTGCTGGGCGCGGGCGGCTGGCAGATCTTTCGCCGCATCACGCTGCCGAACGTCAAGTGGGCGCTGCTCTATGGCGTCATCCTCTGCAATGCGCGGGCGATGGGCGAGTTCGGCGCGGTCAGCGTCGTCTCGGGCCACATCCGCGGCCAGACCAACACCATGCCGCTGCACATCGAGATCCTCTACAACGAATACCAGTTCGCGGCCGCATTCGCGGTCGCGTCGCTGCTCGCCGGCCTGGCGCTGGTGACGCTCGCGCTCAAGTACTTCGTCGAGCGGCGCGTCGCTGCCACCGGCCTGGCTGCCGCGGGAGCGCGGCCATGAGCCGTTCGGCCGCTCCGACGGCGAACACCGCTGTGCGCAGCGCGAGGGTTCTTCAATGAGCATCGAGGTCCGCCATCTGCAGAAGCGTTTCGGCGCCACCGTCGTCTGCGACGACCTGAGCCTCGACATCCCGGCTGGCCAGCTGGTCGCGCTGCTCGGCCCGTCGGGCTCGGGCAAGACGACGCTCTTGCGCATCATTGCCGGCCTCGAGGTGCCCGACTCGGGCACCGTCCTCTTCCACGGCGAGGACGCGACCGACGCCGATGTGCGCGAGCGCCGGGTCGGCTTCGTGTTCCAGCACTACGCGCTGTTCGGCCACATGACGATCTTCGAGAACGTCGCCTTTGGCCTGCGCGTGAGGCCGAAGGCGGCGCGGCCCGACGAGGCGACGATCCGCGTCAAGGTCGCCGAGCTGCTCGCCCTGGTCCAGCTCGATCGCCTCGCCGACCGCTATCCGCACCAGCTTTCGGGCGGCCAGCGCCAGCGCATCGCGCTCGCGCGCGCGCTCGCGGTCGAGCCCAAGGTCCTGCTCCTCGACGAGCCGTTCGGCGCGCTCGACGCCAAGGTGAGGAAGGAGCTGCGCCGCTGGTTGCGCCGCCTGCACGACGAGATGCATGTCACCAGCGTCTTCGTCACCCACGACCAGGAAGAGGCGATGGAGGTTGCCGACCGCATCGTCGTGATGAACCAGGGGCGGATCGAGCAGGACGGCGCGCCGGACGAGGTCTACGACCACCCGGCGTCGCCGTTCGTGCTGCAGTTCCTCGGCGACGTCAACCTGTTCCGCAACGCCGGCGCCCCCGGCGCGGCGCAGAGCGGCTTCCAGGGCGACGCCCGGACCGCGTACGTGCGCCCGCACGAGCTGCAGGTCGCTGCCGAGGCTGCGCCCGGCTCGGTGCCGGTGACGCTGGCCCAGGCGCTCACCGTCGGCCCGAACACGCGCCTCGAGTTCCGCCACGCTGACGGCTCGGGTTATGTCGATGTCGAGATGCCGCGACCGGAGTGGCTTGCGCTGCGTGATCGGCTCGGTTTGAAGCCGGGATCGAGCGCGCACCTGCTGCCGCGCAAGGTGACGCGCTTCTCGAGCGATGACATCGATCCGGCCGCGATGATTTGAGCCGCGCGTTGCTCGGATGCCGCGTTCGTTTGGGCGCGCCGAGCCACAACGCTCAGGAAAGCAACTGCTTCCTGGCGCGGTGGACGCGAACGAAGAGGTTTTCCTCGCTGATGCCGAGCTCGGCGCACACCGACTCGGTCGAGCGATCCTCGACGATGCGCAGGCGCATCGCATCACGCAAGGTCGGCGGCAGGCGGTCGATGCCGGCGAGCGCACGGGCGAGCTCCTGGCGCTGCTCGGCGATCTCGTCGGGGCGCGGCTGCTGACAGGCGACGCCGTATGCCGCGCCTTCGCCGCCCTCGTCGTCGTCGAGCGCGTTGTGATGCTGCAGGTCGCCACGGCGCAGCGTGTCGACGATCTTGTTCTTCAGCACTGCCGTCAGCCACGAGCGCAGCGCCGCGCGGCCGCCGAAGCGGGCGCGGCCCGAGAGGACGGCTTCGATCACGTCGTGGACGGCGTCCTCGGCGAGCGCCGGGTCGCGGAGCTTGCGCAGGGCGAAGCGGACGAGATAGGGCCGATGCGAGACCAGCTCGGCGATCGAGATCGGCACCGAGTCGGCGCGCTCGCGAGCCGGCGCCGCCGGCATGGTGTGCGGCGTCGAGGAGGCGTCGGCGCGAGAAGGAGGCGAGAGCAGGGCGGCGTTCATGCTGGCAGTCCAATCCGTCAGAAGCGATGCGCCACTGTCGCGGCCGGAAATCGCGCCACCCTCGCGAAAGATCACGCCAGCATCACATCGCTGTAAGACCTTGAGCGGCGGCGAGACAATCCGGGCATGCCGCCCGCTTCGATCCTGGTCGCCGAGGACCAGACCGACATCCGCGACCTGCTGGTGATGAACCTGCGCAGCGCCGGCTACGACGTCAGCGCCGTTGCCGACGGCCCGTCAGCACTGGCGAGCCAGACCGAGCGCGCCAGCGACCTGCTCATCCTCGATCTGATGATGCCGGGCCTCGACGGCCTCGAGGTCACCAAGGCGCTGCGCGCCAAGGGCCGCTCGACGCCGATCCTCATGCTGACCGCGAAGTCAACCGAGCTCGACCGCGTCCTCGGCCTCGAGCTCGGCGCCGACGACTACCTGACCAAGCCGTTCTCGCTCGCCGAGCTGCTGGCGCGCGTCAAGGCGCTGCTGCGCCGCGCCGACCTGCTGCGCGCGGCGCAGGCGGCGAGCGCGGCCGAGCCGCGCGTCCTGCGCAACGGCGAGCTCGAGATCCTGCCGGCGAAGCGCCAGGCGCGCTTTCACGGCGCCTCGATCGACTTCACGGCGCTCGAGTTCGACCTGCTGCTGCACTTCGCCTCGCACCCCGGCCACGTGTTCTCGCGCGGCCAGCTGCTCAATGCCGTCTGGGGCTACACCCACGACGGCTACGAGCACACGGTGACGACGCACATCAACCGCCTGCGCGCCAAGCTCGAGGCCGACCCGATGCGCCCGGAGCTGATCCTCACCGTCCGCGGCGCGGGCTACAAGATGCGCGACGCGCCGCCGTGAGCGTTCGCCTCAAGCTCGCGCTGACGATCTTCGCGACCGGACTGCTGACCGCGCTGCTCGTTATCGCCACCGTCGTCTTCGCCTTCCAGCGCTTCGAAAACGAGACCGCCTACCGGCGCGGCATGGGGTTTCTCTCGCGCGTCGTCAGCATGTACGACAACATCTTCGACATGCACGAGAAGGACGCGGCGGCGTTCCAGGCGTGGCTGCGCACCCTGGTTGTCTTCGCGCCGGACACCGAGCTCTACCTGCTCGACAGTGGGGGCATCGTCCTCGCCAAGACCGGACCGACGCCGCTCAAGTCGGACACGCGGGTCGCGCTCGCGCCGGTGCGCGAGTCGATCGAGCGGATGGACGCCTCGTTCGTGATGGGCGACGACCCCGAGCGGATGGACGCCGGCGCGGTGATCGTCGCCAAGGCGGTGCGGCGCGCCGAGGCGCGTGGCGGCACGGCCGAGGCGGGCTATCTGTACCTCGTCCTGCACACGCAGCAGCTCCCGGCCGACCGCTGGGACGTCCTGCGCAGCAGCTTCGCCCGGCCGGCGCTCGGTGCCGTGCTCGCCGTCGTCGCGCTGACGACGCTGCTCGCCGCGCTGATCATCGCCGCCGTGACGAAGCCGCTGCGGCGGCTCACCGAGGCGGTTTCGACGCTGTCGCAAGGCGGCCTCGCGGAAGGCCTCGCGGTGGCGCCGGGCAGCCCGTTGCCGGCGCCGACCCAGGACGAGTTCGGCCAGCTGACCAGCGCCTTCGAGATGCTCCTCGACATCTGCCGGCGCCAGTGGAACGCGCTGCGCCGCACCGATCACATCCGCCGCGAGGGCGTCAGCAACCTGTCGCACGACCTGCGCTCGCCGCTGACGGCGACGGTCGCCTGCCTGGAAACGCTCGACGGGCGCTGGGCTGGCGAGCCGGCGCGCGCCGAGGACCGTCGCCTGGTCGAGATCGCGCTGCGCAACACGCGCAATGCCGCCGGCATGGTGCAGTCGCTCGGCGACCTGGCCAAGCTCGACGAGCCCGAGTTCGGGTTGCGCACCGAAGCGGTCGATGCCGGCGAGCTCCTCGACGACATCGCCCTGCGCTTCGCCGAGCGGGCCGCGCGCCAGGGCGTATCGCTGCGCACCGCGGCACCGCCGGTCGAGGGCGGCGGGCCGCGCGCCGAGCTCGACGTCGAGCTGTTCGAGCGTGCGGTCGCCAATCTCGTCGACAACGCGCTCAAATTCTGTCCGCGCGGCAGCACGGTGACGCTCGCCGCCGAGGCGCGCGGCGATCGCGTCGAGGTGAGCGTCGCCGACGACGGGCCGGGAATTCCCGCCGCCGACCTGCCGCAGCTGTTCGACCGTTTCTATCAAAGCCGGCCGACGGTCGCGCCGGCCACGGCAGAAGGCGGGCGCGGCTTGGGCCTGGCGATCGTCAAGCGCATCGCCGAGCTGCACGGCGGCGACGCCGCCGTCGAGAGCGTCCTGCGGCGCGGAACGCGGGTCGTCCTGACGCTGCCGGCCGCGTCGTCGCCGCGTCGCGACGAGCCGCAGGGCGTCTGAGGATGCACCGGGAAACCCCGGGGGCACGCCTTCGGGGCGGTGATAGAGTGCGGGCTCCGGCGAGGCACCTGCATGGTGCCGCGAAGGAACGAACGACGAGGAGACACGGGGCGCTGAGCGCTTCGACACACGCCGCAGGCCGAAGCAAAACATAAAAAGGGGCGCCCCACCGGCGCCCCTTTTTCATGCGCGCTGCTACTTCGGCGGCACCGCGCCAGCGGCAGGCCAGTCGGTCGAGCCGATCCGCTTCAACCGCATCTCGAAGATCTGCACCGGCGCGCGGCCGTCGAGGAGCAACTCGCCGACCTCGTGCAGCTCGTCGCCGGCGACCGTTGCGACGTAGCGGATGCGGCCTGTCGGCAGCGGGATTTCCCAGCGATAGCCGTCGGCAGTCGGCACGAAGGCGAAGTCGCCGACGTGGCCCTGCGCGTGCGAGTGCATGCTGTAGGCGCGCTTCGCCGGATCGAAGGAGACGATGCCGAACGCGTTGAAGCGCACGGCGCCGTCATCGGCGTAGCCGCGGCCTTCGATCACCTTGATCGAGCCGTTGAGGAACGGCCCGATGCGCTCGGTCTGCACGAAGCTGACGCGGCGGCCATCGGCCTCGGCCACTGTCGCCGGGCCGCGCCAGACGCCGTCGAGGATCGACAGGGCACGCATCGCCTCGGCCTGGCTGGCGATGAGGGTCGCGGCATCCTGCGGCTGGGCCGAGGCGGCGATCGGCGCCAGCGCGGCGGCAACGGCGAGCAGGAACGAGAACAGGCGCATGGTGGGTTCCGGGGTTGATAGATCGGGCACTGGCGAGAATTGTGCCGCGCGCCGCAGCGCCGTCGGTCGCCTGCGGCGCGGCCGGCTCGCTACCATCCGAGGCTGCTCCGCGCCTCGGCGCCTCCGCGATGCAAGACAAATCGAACCGACGCCTCCTCGACGTCGACATTCCGGCGCAGCCCGAAGTGCTGGTCAAGCTGTCGCTGCTGCTCGCCGAGGACGAGGTCGACCTCAACGCCGCGAGCCTGCTGATCAGCTCCGACATGGCGCTCGCCGCCGCCGTGCTGAAGGCGGTGAACTCGGCGATGTACGGTCTGCGCGGCCGCGTCCAGAGCGTGCAGCAGGCGATCACCTACCTTGGCACGCGCGAAGTGGCGTCGGTCACTTTCGAGATGGGCTTGCGCGCGGTCTTTCCCGACGCCCCCGAGCTGCAGGCGTTGTGGGAACGTTCGCGCGTGCGTGGCCTGCTGATGGGCAGGATCGCCAATACCCTCGGCGTCGACGCGTGGGCCGCGCACTCGGCCGGGCTGTTCGAGGAATGCGGCAAGGCGGTCATGTTCCGCCACGCGACCGAGCGCTACAAGCCGCTGCTCGCGCAAGCCAAGAACGACGAAGAGCTATTGATGCTCGAGCATGCCAAGTTCGGAGTCAGCCACGACACGCTGGGCGCGGCGCTGTGCGAAAGCTGGGGCGTCGCGCCGCAGGCGGTCGACAGCGTCCGCTATCACGTCATCGTCAACAGCACGCTGGAGCTGCCGATGCACCTGCCGCGGCGCTCGATGTGTGCGATCTCGGCGCTCGCGTACTCACTGATGACCGACCCCGACACGCTGGACGACGTCGCGCGCAAGGTCGCGCCGCAGGCCGATCTCGACCCGCTCCTCGCGCAACGCGGCGCGCGCCGGGTGCAGGAGCAGATCGAGATGGCGGTCGAGCGTGCGAAGACGGACGACTGAGCCGCGGCGTCTGTCTGCAGCGCGGAACCGCGCGCGCCCTAGTCGACCTTCGCGCCCGAGGTCTTCACCACCGTCGACCACTTCTTCGACTCGGCAGCGATGAAGCGGCCGAACTCGGCCGGCGTGTTGCCGCCGGGAATGGCGCCTTGCGAGAGCAGCCGCTCCTTCAGCGCCGGCGCGCCGAGCGCCTTGGCGGATTCCTGCTGGACGCGATTGACGATCTCGGCCGGCGTACCCGCCGGTGCCAGCAAGCCGAACCACGAGCTCGCCTCGAAGCCTTTGACCGGCCCCGCTTCGGCGATCGTCGGCACGTCGGGCAAAGCGGCGCTGCGCTCTCCGCTCGTCACCGCGAGCGCGACCAGCTTGCCGGCCTTGACCTGCGGCAGCGCCGACGGCAGGTTGTCGAACATCAGGTCCATCGTGCCGCCGATCAGGTCGAGCAGCGCCGGCCCCGAGCCGCGGTACGGGAAATGGACCATGAAGGTCCCGGTCATCGACTTGAAGAGCTCGCCCGAGAGGTGGATCGACGTGCCGTTGCCGCTCGACGCCATGTTGAGCTTGCCCGGATGGGCGCGCGCATAGGCGATGAGCGAGCGCACATCGGTGATTCCCGATGCCGCCGCCTTCGCCGGGTTCATCACCAGCACGTTGGGAACGCCGGCGACGAGCGTGATCGGCGCGAAATCCTTGACCGCGTCGTACGGCATCTTCGGATAGAGCGACGGGTTGATCGACTGCGTGCCGACCGTTCCCATCAGCAGCGTGTAGCCGTCGGGCGGGGACTTGGCGACGAGGTCGGCGCCGAGGTTGCCGCCGGCGCCGGCCTTGTTCTCGACGATGAAGGTCTGGCCGAACGCCTTGCTCAGCTCGGGGGCGAGGGCACGGGCGAGGATGTCGGTCGTCCCTCCCGCCGCGAACGGCACGATGATCCGCACCGGCTTGCTCGGCCATGCGCCTTGCGCGCGAACCCAGGGCGTGACGGCAACGGCGAGACCGAGGCCAACGAGCGAACGACGACGAAGCGACATGGGCGGCGACCTGCGCCCGGACGCGGGCGCCTCGTGGCGAGTGTCGCGACCGGGGCGGTCGGCTGAAAGAGGAGTTGCCCGATGCCGCGCCGGCGGCCGAAAGCAGAGCCAGAAAGAACGAAGGAGGAGCGGGACAACAGGCCGGGGCTCGCTCTCGAAAAGCCCCGATTGCCCGCTCCTCCTGGACGTTCGTCGGTCGGCGGCGGTGAACCCGTCAGACCGGTGCCAGGCGCGAGCGAGTGGGAGTCACTGGCTCGCGTCCGGCGCGCCGCCGAAAACTTTCTCCCTAGGCGGCGGCCTCCCGGCGGGCCGAACAAGGACAGCTGTTGCGACATGTGCGGCGGACGCGCCAGCACCGACGGGCGCTGGGCGGTGTCGACGCGTGGCGTCGATGTCGCGAAATGGGCGCCGCTGCGCGGAATCAGCGGTGCGGAGGCGAACGAGGAGGTCAGCATGGCGTCGTCTCCGCGATCAGGACCACAACGGCGCCGGACGCCGGTCGCGCACCGGCAGGCCGACGACATGCTCGACATCGGCGCCGGTGGAATTCGCGAGCTCGCTCCAGCCGCTTGCGCGTGCCGTGGCAACGCGTTGCGGAACCGCGCCGAAGCCCAGGCGCAGAAGCGACGAGGCGCCGCCGTGGCAGCTCGGGCCGGCCGGGCGGCGCGACGGGACGGAGCGGAAGGAGCGGCGCGTAGACGACATGGGCAGGGCTTTCGTAGTTCCGCGCGGAGGCAACATCTCGTTGCAGTGATTCGCGCGTGCCGGGAGAGGCGCAACGACTGTGCCAACCGAATCGTGTGATCAGCGTCGCGCGACGCCCGGTGCGCATCGGTTTGCGCGGGTGCGAGCGCTGACAAGACGGGGAACTCGCGACGGAACGCGTCGGAGTCGCAAGCAGGTGTTACGACAGGGCGGTCATCGCAATGACTTGAGACGAGGTAAAGCTGCGAAATCCAGGAACGGGCGCCGCGCGCGCCGGTCCCATCTTCCGAACCGCAGGAGAGAGCGATGTCCGATGAATTCGATGACGCGGTCGACCCGATCGCGACCAGCGCCGCGCCCGGCGTGCCTGCCGCTCCGGCCGAGGGCCGGGCGGCGCGCCTCATGGCGCGCCTCTACGGCTCGGCCAACCTGGCGTTGCGCACGCGCCTCGTCGCCTGCCTGGTGCGGCCGCTCGGATCGCTCGGCGTCGCCGCCGTCGCGGCCGGCGCCTTCACCGTCCTGCTGTCGCGCCGGGGTGCCGACGGCCTGGGCGGGGCGATGGCCGAAGTCGCTGATTTCTCCAAGGAGCAGGTTGCCGAGCTGGCGCGCTTCGTCGAGCAGGTCAGTCCGGAGGCGCTGCAGCAGGCCGCGAACCTGGTGTTCGAGAACCGGATCGGCGTCGGCGCCTTCACCGCGTCGGTCGCGCTCCTGCTCGCGCTCGAGCTGCGCCGGGCCTCGACCGGCGCGGGCCGTCGCCGGAAGCCGGATCAGGCCGCTGGCGCGTAGCCGCGCGGGATCGCGGCCAGCAGGCGGCGCGTGTAGTCCTGCTGCGGCTGGTCGAGGATCTGCTCGACGCTCGCCTGCTCGACAACCTCGCCGTCCTTCATCACCAGCACTTCGTCGGCCATGAATCGAACCACGGCGAGGTCGTGGCTGATGAAGATATAGGACAGGCCCAGCTCGTCCTGCAGGTCCTTCAGCAGGTTCAGGACCTGCGCCTGGACCGAGACGTCGAGCGCGCTCACCGCCTCGTCGAGGACGAGCACCTCCGGGTCGAGCGTCAGGCAGCGCGCGATCGCGACGCGCTGGCGCTGTCCGCCCGAGAACTCGTGCGGGTACTTGTGGACCGCGCTCTCGTCGAGGCCGACCTTGACGAGCAGCGCCGCGGCCCGCTCGCGCCGCGCCGCGTCGTCGGCGCCGATGCCGTGGATCGTCATCGGCTCGACCAGCGTCTGGCCGATCGTGAAGCGCGGGTTGAGCGATGCGTACGGGTTCTGGAACACGACCTGGATGCGCTTTCGCATCGGCAGCAGTTCGGCCTTCGAGAGCGCGAGCAGGTCGCGGCCGTCGAAGATCGCCTTGCCGCCGGCCGGGCCGCCGCTCGGCTCGTGCAGGCGCAGCAAGGTCAGGCCGAGCGTCGTCTTGCCGGATCCCGATTCGCCGACGACGCCGAGCGTATGGCCGGCCCGCAGCTTGAAGGTCGCGCCGCGCACGGCCTTGAACTCTTTGCGACCGAAGACACCGCTCCGGATCCAGAAGCTCTTGGTCAGGTCCGTCGCGTCGATGACGACGCGCGCGCTGGGGTCCTTCTTCTTCATCGCGCCGGCGCCGCTGCGGCCAGCTATGTGATCGTCGACGACGAGCAGGCGCGGCGAGCGCTGGTCGAGGCTGGGCCGGCAGGCGAGCAGCGCCTTGGTGTACGAGTCCTGGGGCGTGGCGAAGATGTCGGCGACGGCGCCCTGCTCGCGGACGATGCCGTTTCTCATCACGACGACGTGGTCGGCAATCTCGCCGACGACGCCGAGATCGTGGCTGATGAACAGCATGCTCATGCGGTGCCGCTCCTTCAGCCCGGCGAGCAGCTCGAGAATCTGGCGCTGGATCGTCACGTCGAGCGCGGTCGTCGGCTCGTCGGCGATCAAGAGCTTGGGCTCGCAGGCGAGCGCCATCGCGATCATGACGCGCTGCTGCTGGCCGCCGGAGAGCTGGTGCGGATACGCGGACAGGCGCCGCTTGGGCTCCGGCATGCCGACCTCGGCGAGCAGCGCCTCGGCGCGGGTGGTCGCCTGGCGCGCGCCCATGCCGAGGTGCTTCCTCAGCGGCTCGGCGATCTGCTGGCCGACCGTGAACACCGGGTTGAGCGAGCTCATCGGGTCCTGGAACACGCAGGCGATCTCGCGGCCGCGCAGCGTCTGCAGCTGCGCCAGCGAGGCGGCGAGCAGGTCGCGGCCCTGGAAGGTGATCGCGCCGGTGCGCTCGGCGTTGTCGGGCAGCAGGTTGAGGATCGACATCGCTGTCACGCTCTTGCCCGAGCCCGATTCGCCGACCAGCGCGACGGTCGTGTTCTCGGGCAGCTCGAAGCTGACGCCCTTGACGGCCTCGACACGGCGCATGACGCCGTCCTCGCGGCCCATGCGGAACGAGACGCGCAGGTCGTTGATCGAAAGCAACGGCGCGCCGGTGCGCGCGTTGGCGGGAACGGCGCTCATTCGAGCCCCCTTAGCTTGGGATCGAGCGCGTCGCGCAGCGAGTCGGTCATGAGCGAGAAGGCGGTGACGAAGACCGCCATGAAGATCGTCGCGGCGGCAAGCTGCCACCAGTGGCCGAGGATCAGGTCGCTTTGCGCCTCGGCGAGCATCGTTCCCCACGACACCTGGTCGACCCGGACGCCGAGGCCCAGGTACGAGAGGATCACTTCCGACTTGATGAAGCTGACGACCAAGATCGACAGCTGCACCAGGATCACGTGGCTGACGTTGGGCAGGATGTGGCGGAACATGCGCGACAGGTTGCCGGCGCCGATCGCCTCGGCCGAGCGCACGTAGTCGCGCACCACGTGCTTCAGGAACTCGGCGCGCACCAGGCGATAGATGCCGGTCCAGCCGGCCAGGCCGAGGATCAGCACGACCGGGCCGACACCCCGACCGAACACGGCCGCGAACGCGAAGATCAGCAGGATGCTCGGCACCGCGGTGAACACGTTGTAGACCCACTCGAGCAGGTCGCCGACCTTGCCGCCGAAGAAACCCGCCGCCGCGCCCAGGAGCGTGCCGATCGTCGTCGCCAGCAGGGCGGCGCAAACGCCGACGAGGATCGAGACCTGCGCGCCCTTGATCGCCTTGGCCAGGACGTCGCGGCCGAGCCGGTCGCCGCCAAACGGCAGGGTCGAGGCCTTGACGCTCTCGGTCGTCTGGTACTTCTTCGCCGCCTCTTCCCATTCCTTGTAGCGAGGTGCGAGCGGGTCGATCGCCGAGATGTCGACGTTCGGCCCGCTTGGCGCCGCGGCGGCGATGCTCTCGGTCGGTGCTGCCGGGCCGACGAAGGTCGGCGGCGCATCCGGAACGCCGCGTTCGGATTGCCAGTCGCTGGCGACCAGGCCGACCGCGGCCGAGATGACGAGGAGGATGAACAGCGCGACGATGACGAGCGAAACGACGCCGACGCGGTCGCTGCGAAAGCGCCGTGCCGCCGCCGACCAGACGCCCGCCGAGCGTCGCGTCGCCGGCGCCGCCGGGATCGCCTCCATGACTGCGCTCATGACAGCACCACCCGCGGGTCGACCAGCTTGTAGAGCACGTCAGTGAGCAGGTTCACCACCATCGTGATCACCGCGATGTAGATCGCGAACGCCTGGATCACCGGGTAGTCGCTACGGTTGACTGCGAGCAGGATCTCGCGACCCAGGCCCGGGATCGAGAAGAACACCTCGATCAGGAACGAGCCGACGAAGATGCCAGGCAGCGCGACCGCGACGTTGGTGAGGATCGGGATCATCGCGTTGCGCAGCACGTGCTTGAGCATGATGACGTTCTCGGTCAGCCCCTTGGCGCGCGCCGTGCGCACGTAGTCGTGGCCGATCTCGTCGAGGAAGAAGGTCCGGTAGAGCCGCGTCGTCGGCGCCAACGAGACGGCGACAGCGAGGATCACCGGCAGCGGCACGTACTGGCGCAGGTTGGTCGCCAGACTGTCGCTCCAGCCCTGCACCGGGAAGAGGCCGAGCTGGAACGCGAACACGTACTGGCCGATCAGCACGTACACCAGAAAAGAGATCGAGAGCGCGATCGTCGTCGCGACCATGATTGCCCGGTCGGTGAGCGAGCCGCGCACGTAGGCGACGCCGAGCGCGAACGGAATCGCCAGCAGGGTGTCGAGGACGAGGATGGGCACCATCACGGTCAGCGTCGCCGGCAGCCGCGTCGCGAACAGGTTCGCGACCG
>Ga0207650_10001176_pt1 | contig 19253 bp, 19 predicted proteins | sample KBSS63metaG_FD_184325 | JGI IMG/M metagenome (GOLD analysis project Ga0207650, IMG submission 184325) | Switchgrass rhizosphere microbial communities from Kellogg Biological Station, Michigan, USA - KBS S6-3 metaG (SPAdes) (version 2) | ecosystem: Host-associated > Plants > Roots > Rhizosphere...
TCCACCAGTTGCCGTAGACCTTCGACATCGACGCCTGGTTGTCGTACATCGAGAAGTACCAGGGGAGACAGAGGCCGACCGGCCCGAACGTGAGCAGGGTCGTGACGACGTCGTCGACCTGGGGGACTGACCAGTACGAGTCGATCAGGCCCCATTCGAGGAGCTTCGCGCAGGCGGCGCGCGGGTTCGCCCCTTGCTTGTAGGTAGCGTCGCCGGTCGTCTCGAAGTAGAGCTTCCGAGCGAACTGGTGAGCGGACTCCTCGGTCGCGAACTCCGGGTAGGTTCGATGCTCCGAGGCGCCGGCCATCAGCAGGTTCGTATCCCCGTGACCGACGCAGGTTCCCTCGTTGCCCTGGTTGATCCGGAAGTCCGGGCTCACCATCGTGTAAAACTTCCGGTCGATCAGCGCCGCCTGGGGTGCAAACGCGGCGGTGTTGACCAATAGGTCCCGCGGGTCCGGACGGTCTCGCTTGGCTCCGAGTTCATAGGGGAGTTCCATCTATCCTCCGAAGAATCCGCTCATGCCGAACGGGTCGACGACGGTAGCTGCTGCCCCCCCGGCGTCGTTCTTGATCTCCGCTCCGATGATCCCCCAGGCCACGGAGGTCGTCGTCCAGGTCGCGGTCGCTGTCGTCTCGAAGGCGTCCGTTCGGTACTGGGTCATCACGCCGATGTTCGGCCCAGCCCCGGCCATGTCGTCGGCCTCGGTCCAGCTCGCTCTCGGGGTGTGGTTCTCGTTGGCGAAGTGCCAGACGAAGGCGAATGGACGGTTGTTCGCATCCGCCGCCGACGAGAGGGTGACGGTGGCGGTCCCCGACCCGCCTTGTCCCGTCGGCGTCTGGATGAACGCGGCGGCGATCCCCCCGGACAGGTCAACGCCGGTCGCTCCGACGAACGACGTATAGCAACCGAGCTGGGTATTCCCGCCGAAGTCCACCGTCGTCACGCCGGTGGTCGAGCCGCTCGCGTTCGCTCCGAAGATCGTCATGCGGGAGCTCGTACCGTCACCGGAGGGAATGTGGGTCACCACCTGGGTCCAGGTGAGGCTGTTCCCCGACATCGTCGGGAGGTCCGCCGCCGCTGTCGTGCGGCGGTTGTAGACGCAGGCGATGACCAGGCCGGACGCGGGTGGAGCCCACGAGGTGTTGCTATACGCGGCCAGGTCCGAGGCGTTGGCGATGTCCGGGTTCGCGGACGCGCCGAGGTTCGAGAATGTGATCGCCACTAGACGATCGACCCCCCTGGTGTGTCGTGGCCGAAGGCGTTCCACTGCGCCCACGTCTTGTCGACACCCACGCCGGGAGACCCGCCGCTCCAATGGAAGTAGGCCAGCGCTGTGTTCGGCGTGTGATAGTGGTTGTCCTCGAACGTGTTATCGCGGGTGTAGATCTGGTCGCTGGTCGTGTTCCCCCCGGCGCCCACTCGGTCGGTCGCCGAGGTCGTGAACGTGATGTCGTTGTCGTAGACGTGGACGCTGCGTGTTCCGGGGAACCCCGAGATGTGACCGGCCGTGTCGATGAGGTAGACGGCACGCTTGAACCCGATGATCTGGTTCTTCGTGATGTCGATGGACTGGAACGTCGCCGAGCCGGTACCCTGCCCGTCACACGTCGAGACGAGCAACTGGGGGTTGTTGAAAATATCGTCTGACGGGTCACCCTCGCCGTTGTGGGAAAGCAGGTTGCGCTTGATCATCGTGCCGCCGTAGCTGATCTCGTAGAAGACGCCCCAGTTACGGTTGTTCTCGATGACGTTCTCCTGGATCAGGATGTTGTAGTTAGTGCCGTCGAACCACACACCTGACCCATAGTTGTCATGGAACCAGGAGTACTGAACCGTGGTGCTGGGGCAGTTTGACCACTTCGTTCCCCCGGCATCGAAGACGGGGTTGAAATGAAGGGTGTTGTTGTTCGAGACGCGGCAGTATTCATAGGTTGTTCCCGAGACCACCGCCGTCGTTCCCCCGCTGATCCCATACATCCCGTTGGAGTGGATGTAGCACCGGCGGGCGATGCTGTTCGGTCCATTCAGGATCAGGCCCTTGACGCGGTTGTTGCGGATGATGGCATCCTCGACCAGCCAGCTTCCCCCGCCAGCCGCCGCGCCGTTGGTATGTTGGATGGCAGCGCGGAAGTCCTCAGATAGCGCCGTGCCCTGGTGCTCGAAGACCCCGCCACGAATCTGCACACCGGCCACCGCCGTCTGCACGAGCGCGGTCTGTATCGCGTCGTTTCCGGTGAGAACCGCAGAGTCGGTAGCGTCACGCGTGTACCCGGCGGGGGACTCGAGATACCACTGTTGACCCGCGAGCGGAGCGAGGGTCGCGCCGGCCGGGTGCGGTCCCTTCGTGAACCATAGCTTGCCGTTGGTCCCCGCCGTGGTGATCTTCCCGGCGATGTTGTCCCCCGGGTTGACCGTCGTGAACGTCCCCGAGGGGATGGTGACGGCGTGGGGGATCGTGCCATCCCGCACGGGTTGAGCGCCTGCGGTTGGCCCATACCCCGACGGGGTGGGAGGGCTTCCCGGGTCCGCGCCACCGCGGCGCATCCGTAGGCTCATGCCCACTCGAAGCCGTAGACGTTCACGTCGATCGAGATCGCCGCATCCGTGGTGACGTGGAGCTCGAAGTCGGCGGTCGTGACGTAGACGGGGGTCGGCGGCGTGAAAACGATGCCGGGTTTCGATGTGGTCGATGGTGCGGCGCTGAACGGGAGGATGAGCTGGTCGGTCCCGGCCGTGTAGACCGTGTCCCCGTTGGCCCCCGCCCACAGCAGGACGCGTCCGGCCGTGGTCCCGAAGGACGCGATGACGATGGACGTGATCGCAATCTTCTTCCCCGATGTCGGGTCCCACAGGACTGTGCCGGTTTGGGTCGCTGTGTACGAGGCAGACTTCTGCACCTGCTGCCCCGGGTCGATCAGCGCGACCTGCATCTGGCCGAGGGTCGTGAAGCTCGCGTCCACCCGATCGCCGTTCGCTACCGCTGCCGGGGTCGCCGTCCGGGCCTTGCCTCCGATCTTGACCGGGTTGCCCGAGTCCACGGCGTCATGGGCCACGTCAAGTGAGCTTCCGTCGAGGTACACCTTCGGCCGGCCGTTCGCGTCGCAGGCGATGATGCCCATGTCGCCGTCCGTGATCGAACCCGGGGCCGATTCGTAGACGGCCATGATCGGTGTGCCGACCGTCGTGCCCCGAGTGAAATCGGCGTCGTCCGTCGCCGATGTGCCGCCCGTGCCTGAGAAACTGCTTACGACTGCTCCCGCCGAGTCAATAACGTGGATGTCGAGCGGCTTGCGCGAGCCCGCCACGCTGATCGTCGCGTCGTCCGTGCCGTCGGTGAGCTGCACCTTGGCGCCCGTTGGGAACCGCGTCACGTCGACCGCGAGCCCATTCGCCGCGGTCACCCCCCCGACATCCGATGCCGTCGTTGGCGAGCCGAGGACGACGACCTGGCGATGCTCGTCGGCACCGGCACCGACCGTGCGCGTGTCGACTTTCTTCGGGCCGGTGTCGCCGGTCCCTGTTACCGGGATTTGGATATCAGAGTCGGCCATCAGTCCTCCTCGTCATGCGAGCTTCACTCCCCAGAGCGTCGAGTTGGCCTTACGTGTCAAGTTCACCGCTGCGTTCGGCGCCCACTCGAGCGCGAAGTTCCCCGCCGTGGCACCGTTCGTGAACAGGAGCCGGATTGGCCCGAGTACGAACCCGTAGGCATTCACGTTCGTCGCGAACATCGCCTGCCCAGGATCGAGCGGCGAGGTGGCTGTCTGTACCTGGAAGTCGACGACGTTGCCCGCGGTGTTCCGGCCGATATACTGCATCGCCGCCGAGACCGCCCCGGCGGGAAATGTCCAGCGCAGCTTGGGATGAGCCGACCCGCTTCCCGCGACCCACCATGTGTAGAACTCGAACATCCAGACCTCGTTAGCCAGGACTGGCGCGAGCAGTACGTCGTCGGGCTGGAACACCGTCGAGGAGATCGGTCCCTCATCGAGGGTTGCCCTGGCGACCAGGTGCAGCCCCGCGGTCGTCAGGGCAGCCTGCACGATGACGCGCTTGTCGGTGATCTGGTTCGTGTTGATCGTCGTGTCGAGCGCCGGGACGTAGATTTCGGCGAGCACTACCGAGTTCGCGGGGATCGCAGGTTTGAGTGGCTGGCTAGCGGCGGTCCCGGCGGTGACCGACTTCGTCCCCGACGAGTTGACGACGACGATGTCCTTGCGAGGGAGCGTCGCGTGGGCCGCCCCGATCGTGACGTTGCCCGACGTGACCGCCTGGTTCACGCCGAGCACCGAGATCGTTCCCGACGCCACGGCCACGGTCATGTCGGGAGAGCCCTGCGCCGTAACGGCGCAGCCCGAGACGACGCCGGTCATCGAGTGCCCTGCGGTGAGGATGTCGATGTCGACGGAGTCGGGCTCGGACTGATCCGGGAACCCGGCTATGCCGACGTTCGGGATGGTGAATGCCAAGGGACCTCCTAAGCGCCGACGTGTCGGAGCTCGACGGCGTCGATATAGGCCGGATGACCGCCGCTGTCGTTCTCGATGATGTAGACCTCGGCGGCGGCATAGGCCGCTCCTACGGGGGCGATCAACTCCACCGAGCCGGTCGTCCACTCGGTAACACCCAACGAGAAGACGATCGAACCCTGGACGTCGGCGATGAGACCTCCGGCGGCGTTGTACCAACGGATCGCCGGAATCCAGAAGACGCTCCCGAAGTAGGACCGGACCCACGCGCTCATCCGGTAGGTCTGTCCGGGAACCACCGGGGCTGTCGTGTACGGGGTCGTCGCGACAGCCCCCTGGATCTGCGCGATGCCGAAGGTCCGTACCTCCATCGCATACTGCCCGACGAGCGGCACGCTCCCGCCTGCGACCCCCTGGATAGAGATGCCGTTACCCGGCGGGCTGCCGGTGAAGGTCACGGTCCATCCGCTCGTGCTGCCATTCTCGAAACCGGACTGACTCGCCGTGAGTAGGTTCGGGTTCGACACCACCGACAGCGGCGGCGTGAGGTTCCAGGTCACCCGCCAGTTCTGGGAGTCGTCCACGTTGATCTGGATGCCCTGGATCACGGACAACTGCTCGAACTTCCCCCCGTAGATAGGCCGGTGCCGCACCGTGACCCGGTCCATGAGTTCTTTCGAGAGGAAGAACCGCCAGTCGGTGATGACCCGGTCCGCGCTCAATCGACTGATCCGGCGCCGCGGTTGCGAGTAGGCGTTCAGGAACGTCGTCCCGACGTCGGACATCTCCGAGGTCGAGGACAGGATCGTCGAGATCGGTAGGTCGGACCTTCCGAGCTCGGCCTGCGAGGCGACGTCCTGCTGCACCTGGTCGGCGAGACCGGGCGCCGTTACGGTGATCGCGTTGTAGATCTCGGCCTCGTCATCTGCGATCTCGATGGACGAGAAGCGGTACTCGCCCACGCCCGACCCGAGGATCGGCGTCTCCGGGTCGGGCTCCCAGTTCGCGTCGCGGAACACGGCCTTACCGTCCCGCCCGATGAAGAACGCTCCGAACTCCGACGCGGCGACCTCGAGCAGGTAGTCGTATCTCCCCGCGTCGCCGGTCGAGACCTGCACCGTCCGCGTCCCCGGCCCGATGTCCCGCTCGGTCGTAGGCCATACCGGGGTCGCCCCGTCCAGAACCGAGTTCACGCGCGCACCCGTCAGCTCGGCGGCCGTGCCATATCCCGTCGTCGAGCGGTCGCGGTTCAGGCGTTTGGATGCGTCGATCGCGCGCCAGGTCACCCGCGGCTGCAACCCGCCCTCGTCGTACGTCAGCGCGCCGCCCTCGAGCCGCCCGGTGAACAGGTCGACGTCGTATGTCGCCCCGCCGCCGAAAGCCTCGCCACCACCTATCGACGACGACCCGATCCGGAACGGCGAGGTCCCCGAGTCGATCGCGGCGACAACACGCACGACCTTGTTCGGGCGGATGTTCGGATAGTAAACGCCGGAGATGTTATCGGGGTCGTAGTTCCCTGAGAAGTTCCAGATGTCGATCTCGCAGCGACCGGGGGACATCGTTTCCCGTTCGCGGGAACGACCCCGAGTGATCGTCAGGTTGAGGACGTCTGCGGATATATCGCTCTCGGTCGTACCCAAGAGTGTGGCGAGTACGCGAACCCCGGGCGCCGGCGTAAGCGAGGGGGCCGGAGCTGGAGCCGGCGGAGTCCCGGCGCCGGCGAAGAGGAGTTCTAGGCTCAACTCCGGACCGCGCCGTTGAAGAGCGATCCCCGGCGATCGAGGATCCGGGTGAGTCCCTTCTCGGTCGTGGTCGAGACCTTCTCTCCCTCCAGCACGATGTCGTGCGAGTGACCGAGGCGTTCGAGCGCCGCGAGCTCCTTGAGGTCGTCGTGGAGCCGGTCGAGCTTGTTCTCGAGCTTGTCGATCTTGTTCCCGAAGAACTGCTCCGAGAGCGCCTTACCCGTCTGCCGGGAGAGTTCCGCGATCTCCTTGAGCGCCGCGTTCGCGTCGGCGATCTGTTGCTGGTCGCCGAGTAGGGCCGAGCCGAGCTCCGGGTTCTGCGCAACCTCCGCGAGGAGCGCCTTGCTCGCGCCCTCCCGCTTGAGCTCTTTGAGAACATCGGCGAGCTGCTGCGCGCCGCCAACCGCCGCCAAGATCGTCGCGTCGAGATCCCCGCCGAAGCCCTCGAGGTTCCCCCCGAGATCGGCGAACTCCGAGAAAGCGCCCCGGATCGTATCGGCGAACGACGAAGCCTTCCCCTTGATCTTGTCGAGCTGGGAGGAGACCTCGTCGGCGGCCTTCTCGATGACTCCCCGTGCCATGTCGATGACCTTCTGAGCACCGGCGGAGATACCGTCCGTGAGCCCCTGCATCATGTCGAGCCCGAGGACGGCCATCACCTTCGACGGAGAACCCGCCTTCGCCGCATCCCGCGCCGCCTGGATCGCGTCGTGGACGGCCTGCGCGGCGGCGACGGAGACGAGTTCGCTATGCGTCGTGATCCCGAGCTTGATGCCTTCCATCATCGCCGTGCCGATATCCGGGGCGTGCTGCCTCGCGTAAGCGGCGGCGCCCGAGATGCCGGCCCGGACGTCGTCGACGAGGCCGCGGATCTCCTTGCCCGAGAGGCCGGCTTCCTTCCCGAGGTCTCGGATCGCGGTGATCGCCTCGGCGCGCGTCGCCTCGCCGGTCGCGACCTCCTGCTGGAACTTGCGGACCGCGCCGAACAGCGACGCTTGGGACTCCGCGGCGTTCAGGGCGGCGGCGTCGACCTCGTCCAGCGCCTCCCGGTACTTGAACGTTCCCTGCGCCCCCTTGTCGCGCAACTCGTTGAGGGCGTGATGGGCCGCCGCGAGTCGGTCCTCCGCCTCGGCGTCCGAGCGGACCGCGTCGACGAGAGCGAACGTGGGGTCGGCGAGGGCGAGCGTCGCGTCGAGCTGGCTCCGCAGGGCGAGCGTGACCGCGTCGGCCTTCTGCTTCTCGTTTTCCATCGCGCCGGCGAGGCTCGTGATCCCCGACTCGGCGAGCCCGGCCTTCTGCTGCATCTCGCCGAGCGTCTGAGACGTCGTAGCGGTCGCGCCGCCGAGAAGGTTCTGCGAGACCGCCACGCGCCCGAGGATGACCTCCGAGTCGCCGAAGGTCTGCGTCGTGACGGTCATCGACTCACGGAGCTTGTCCACGTCCCCGACGAGGTTCAGCGGGTCCCACGCCGCGACGGCGGCGGTCAGTCCGATGTAGGCCGTGGCGAACGCCGCGGCGGCGGCGGCGGCCGTCGTGAACGACGCGCCGAGCGCCGATGCTCCCTTCGCTAGATCGAGGACGTCCACGGCCTGCGCCGTGAGATCGAGGGCGTCGAGCCCGCTCGCGATGTTCTCGAGCAGGTCGGGGATGAACGTGAGCGCCTTCCAGCCGAGGAAGGCGAGGCCGATGTTCCGGATGAGTGGGAGGAACGGAGCGAGCTCGCGTACGGCGACCGTGACGATATGCGCGAGGTCCGTCAGCATCGGGATCACGGCTCGGGCGAGCTGAACCTGCAACCCCTCCCACGCCTGCCCGAGTTCGCGCTGGGCGATCGTAAGGGCGCGAGCGGCGTCGACGTCGGCCTGCGACATGATCAGGCCGGCCTTCTCGGCGTTCGCGGCGAAGGTCGCGAGTTCGTCGGAGTTCGCCGCGAGGAGCGGAAGCAGAGACTTCCCCGACCGCCCGAACAGATTCATCGCCGCCGCGGTGCGATCGACGCCCGGCCCCATCCCGGAGAAGGTTTCGGAGAGCTGGGCGAGGACCGCCTGGAAGTCGACCTGCCCGTCGGCGGTACGGACGACGTCGATCCCGTACTGCTGCAGCACGTCGTCGTTCGCGACGAGGTGCTTCGCGAGGATGCCGAAGCCGGTCGAGAGCTGGTCGACGTCGACGCCGAGGGCCTCGCCCTGGGCTCGCAGGACCGACGCCTGCTCCGCGGTCGTACCGAGTTGCCCCTCGAGCTTGCGGACCTCCCCGGCGACGTTCGTGAACGTCGCGACGCCCTTGACCATGAGCGCCGTGAGGGCGACACCGATCCCGGCGATCCCCGTTACCGCAGCTCCCCCGAGCTTCGAGAGCGTTCCGCCGAGCGAGTTCGCCCCGGCCACCGTCGCGGCCTGCGCGCCCTTCATCTCGGCGATGTACTTCTTCGTGTCGAGCTCGAGCTGGACGACCGCCTTGCCGATCGTTCCGCCCGCGCCGCCGAGGAACCCGAGGTCAGCCATCGAAGCGGCTCGCGAGGCGGAGGGTCTGCGGCTCAGGCTCGGGTTCGGGCTCCGAGGCCAGGGCCTTCGTCAGAGCCGCGCGGAGGTTGAACGCCATGAGGTCGTCTTCCTCCTCGAGGAACGCCGCCGGATCGGTTCCCCAGTAGCGATGGACCGAGGCGTAGTACCGCCCGACGTCGGACGCGGCGAAAGCGGCGAGCGCCCTCACGTCGAGAGGCTCGCCGCCGGGAAAGGGACATCACGCATCGCATAGCCGGCCAGAACGTCGAAGTCTTCCTGGGAGAGTTCCGCCACGACCTCGGTCGGCATATCTACCTCGGGACCTTCGAGCTCCGCGACCGAAGGTGCCAACCGTTTCAGCGATCGACGGACGACCTCGCGGCGCGTGTCCTGGGCGGCCTTGATCAACGCCGGATTATCGTTGATCTCCTCGAGCGCCGCCTTCGCGGTCTCGATCGGGTGCCCGTTCCCGGTCGCCTTGTCGAACTCCCGAAGGATCGGGACGGGGATCAGGCCGGAGATCACGACGTCCTGGATACGGACGAGGCCAATCGTAGCGCCGAGTCCCGAGGGAAGCTCGATGTCGGCGCGGTTGCGTGACCGCACGAGTTCGAGCGGGTCCACGCGCACCTCCTCTCTCGCGGGGCCGGCGGGGAAGCCGACGCATCCGCGGTTAGTCGGACGGCGGGAAGGCTAAGTTCTGTTCGGATCAGTAAGCCGGGGTAACGCCGTTGATCAGAACCGGCTTCACATGGTCGCCCGAGGCCGGCTTGAGGATCGAGCCCTCGACCGACAGGATCAGGGGGTTCCCCGCCGGGTCCGGATCGGGAGGCGTCACGCGCATCCACACCTTGTCCATCGTCAGCGAGAACGACCAGGTACCCGTGATCGTGTGGACGAAGTTGAAGATGACCTTGCCGGTCTGGAACGTCGAGAGCGGCGTCGACCCGGTGATCGTCCCGTAGAACGTGTTCTTGTAGGCCTCCCAGTTCTCCCAGAAGAGCGAGAGCGTCATGCTCGGCGTGAGGCGGGTGATCCCGAGGTTGGAGACCGACGCGCCGTTGACGCTCGCGAGCGGGTTGATCGGCTGGTCGACGTTCACCGAGAGCTGCTGGATGTTCGTGTGGGTGATCGGGGTCGACGTGTCCTCGTCGAACTGCATCACCGCGCCGACGGCCTGGAAATACCCGTCGGCGAGCGTCGCCGGGGTCGTGACCGTGTAGGCCGCGTCCGTCGGACGCTTACCGACCGCGCGGAAACCGACCTGGAGCGGGCCGCCAGCCTCGGTGCAGGTGAACGTCATCCCGGCGCACTTCCCGGCCTCGTACGTCGCCTTCTTCGTCGCGTTCGTGAAGTCGTCGAACATCGCGATCCAGGGGGTCGTCGACCCGAGACCCGAGAACGTATGTGTGAACGGCCCGGCGCCGGTGATCGCGTCCGTCGGCCACAGCGACTGGAGGAGCCGCCCGAGCGGGGCCGCGAAGGCCGGGACCGTGATATCGGCCTCCCAATGCTCGTCGGGGTTCTTGTACTCGTCCCCGACGATCGAGGCGGCGTCCGTTACCTCGACCCGCGAAGTCGTCTGGACCGGCCTCGGACGGCCGGAGAAGACCGGCATCGAGTACCCCGCGACGGTCGGGATCGTGGTCTCGTCGACTTGCTTGGCGATCCCGACCTCGTACGCACCGGCAGAGGGTGCGATAGGCATCTTAGAACTCCTTCCTTTGTCGGCGATGGTTCAGCGGTGAACATGGCAAACGCCGATATTGAGCTCGGCGCCGAGGACCGAGCCAATGCCACAGCATTGCCGCGAACGCTTGACGCTCCTCGAACTGTTGAGCTCGCCACTCCCATTGAGGTTTGCGATCCCCCTGTACGAACGGAGTCGGCGCTACATACCCCACACCAACTGCGTCACGGAAGCGGAGGATGATGTCTTGGTCGTTCATTCGAACGACTGCGCGTCCCGATCCAGGACCATGTCGGTAGAAGGAGCCTTCACCTTCGAAGATGCCCGCAGCCCATGCCAACTCCTCACGAGTTCGCAATCAGCTACTCCTTCCCGCTCGAGGAGCTCGGCTCCTTGACTCGTTCGACCACGCCGGCACCGACCGCCGACTCGAAGGCCGCGATCACGTCCTGCTGGTCGTCGGGGACCGTCAGCGTCCCGTCTTTCCCGAAGGCGAAAGGCTCCGGCCAGACGTTGCCGTCCTGGTCGACGCCGTTGATCTCGACCGGGAGGTCCTTCACCTTGACCTTGAACTTCGCCATCTCTCCTCCTCTACGTCGCCTGCTTGACGCGAGTCGCCCTCACTCCGAGGGCGAACCACCGAACGCTGCTCGAGCGGTCGGGGAAGGCCATCCCGACGTATCGGACCTGGGTCGTCCCTCCGAGCGTTAGGTTCGCGACGACGTAGAAACGGTCGCGCGTCGCCTGCGCGAGTTGGAGCAGAGCCGCCGCTGCAGCCTCATCCGAGACCGCCCGCGCCGACTCGTCGCCGGCCGCTTCCCAGTAGACGATTCGGTACGTCTCGACGAGCAGGTCCCCACCCGGTGCCGTCGTGAACGGGGTCGCGTCCTGCGCGGCGTCCGCGACGGGGAAGACCGAGAGGTGCCTCTCCCCGACCTCGGCGACGAGGTCTCCCGGGTCATACGGCGAATAGCGATGGACGATCAGCGCCGGGTCGGCGAGACCGGGTACGGCGCTCGTCAGGTCGGAGACGACCGCGTCGACGAACGTCGCCCAGTCAGACGCCACGCAATGCCCCGCTCGCGGTCTTTCGGTACAACGGGATCCACGCCGGGAGCGTCGGTCGGAGGAACGGCTTCGCCGGCGTCCCCGGATGCCGGACCAGACCCGAGACGAACCGACCATCGGCGAGCCGGAGCGGACCGTCGCTCGTCGGCGCGATCTCGTGAGGACGGGAGCCGCGTTCGATGATCCGCGACAACGGATGGAAGGCCTCGACGGTCTCCCCTTGCGCTCGGATCGAGGACGCGACCCGCTTCGACGTGCAGCGCGCGCGCGCGAGGGCCGCCCATTCGTCTCGCGCCGGCTTCGCCGCGGCGATCAGCCGAGCCGTCAGCGCCTCGGGACGCCAGGTCACCTCGGCACTCACGCCGTCACCGCCATCCGACGACCGTAGACCGAGACGATCCTCGCGATCTCCCGGCTCTCCCCCAGGATCAGCGATCCGTCCGGGGTCGATCGTTGGGCGACCGTCGAGAGCGGGTCGCTCGTCGGCTTGACCATGTCGTAGACACGGAGCGCGACGAGCCGCCGGATGTCGTTCGGGGGAGCGGCCCAGCCGAACTTCCCGACGAGCTGGACGCCGTCGTCCGCCCACGTCGTCGAGGAGAGCGAGTCGAGCCAGTCCCGTTTCCGGTTCCCGTCGACCATCGCCGTACCGCCGACGAGCGACGAGTGGAGCCGGTACGCCGTCGAGGAGACCGCGGTCACGACGCCGGCGAGGCTCCGGGTCCCGACGGAGGTCAGAGACCGGACGCGGCGTGGAACCCACAGCCGCGACCCGATCGTTCCCTCGACGACGATCGTCTCGTCGTTGTCCGGGTTCGGGGGATCGAAGTCGTCGTCGAGCTCAAGCTCGATCAGCCCGGCGACCTGCGCGATCAGCAGGTCGAGCTCGGCGTCGGAGCAGTCGCCCTCGGTCAGGACGAGCGACTTCGTCCAGGGCTTCCTCGAAGCCTCCCGGAAGTCGGCGGCGACGGCGTAGGTCACTGGCTAGTCATCTGGAGCCACGTTGTCGTCCCGCTGACGACGGTGCTCCCTACCCCCGGAGGGGTTGGTGCTCCCGCTGCAGACGTGCCGGCGACCGTGCAGCGGTAGACGATCCTCGAGGCCGGGACGTCGACCCAGTCGCCGAGCGAGTTCGCGACCGCGCCCGGCCAGTCGATCGCGATCAGCGCTCGACCGGACGAGTCGAGGGTCGACGTGGTCAGGCGGCCAAGGTAGTCGGTCGCCGTCGTGCCGGGGTTGAGGATCCGTCGGAGCAGGTAGTCGCGTCGGAATGTCGTGGTTGCCATCAGCCCTCCCTGAGGGTCGCGATCAGGTCATCCTTCGTCCCCGAGGTCGGCAGGCCCTTGCTCTCGGCGAGCGCCTTGAGCTGCGCGACGGTGCGGTCCTCGTACTTCCCGGTGCCGAAGTCGACCTCGGCTTCTTCCTCCTCGACGACCGTCTCCTCCGCGGGGAGGTCCTTGAGCCGCGCCTTCGCCAGTTTGAGCTCGGCCTCCAGCCCGGCGGCCTCGTACCGCTCGATGCTGCGGCCCAGTTCCAGCCGGAGCCGCGCCGCCTCCTCCGGCGTCGGGTCCGGGGTCGGATCGGCCTTGACGCTGATCTCCTCCGCCATCCCCTCTTCTCCTTTCGGTCTCCCCGGTACGGGGGCGGGGATGCAGATGATGGCCCCGCCCCCGGAGCCGGGACTGCTTACGTTGCGGTCAGCTCGATGATGCCGTTGTCCACGAGACGCAGCGGCGTGAAGTAGCCCGCATACGCGACCTGGACACCGAGCACCGACGGCTCTGTCACCTGGAGCGTTCCCACCCGCTGCTCGTAGACCTCCGCAGCGGCGGTCGAGAACAGGAACGCCTTGTTGGTCCCGAGCCCCGCCGACATGTACGTCGGGACGCCGGCGACCGTGCCGACGAGCCCCTGGTTGAAGTCACCGGCCGACAGACCGTCTCCGGTCTGCGAGACGTTGACGATCGGGACGAACAGGGGACCGAACACCGGCAGCCTTCCCGGCGACAGCGCGAGCACGACCCGACCCACCCCGGCGGTCGCCGTGTAGACCGTGGCGGCCGCCGACCAGATCGCGGCACGAATCGTCGCCGCGGTCGGGGACGCGCCGTAGCCCACGTTCGTCGACGTGGAGGCGTCCAGCGAGGTGCCCAGCGCCGCCTCCGTCTGCACGGCGTACCGGGCGGCGAGGTCGTTGATGATCGCGTCCAGGACCTGCGGCTCGGAGAAGTCGATGTCCTGCCGCGAGACGTTGACGTATCCGCCGTACGTGACCGCGGTCGCGGTCAGGCGGGTGATCGTCATCTTCTGCGACACGAGCTCGGCCTTCTCATCTGCTGCCGCACCCGCCGAACCTTGCACCGCCACCGACGTTCCCTGCGTCACCAGGGGCCGGAACCACGACTGGGACGGCATCGGCTTGGGGCCGAGGAGAGCGGTGAGCGGCCTCGCGGAATCGATGAAGTTGATCACCGGCCCGAGGATCGGGTTCGGGATCAGGCCGGCGTTGTCCGACGTCTTCTGGTGGGCCGCGGCGCGGTTGAAGATCTCCAGCCGCTCCTGGGCCGCCCGGTCGTTCATCGCCGCCTTGTACTGGTCGAGCACGTACGCGCCGGCCGAGCGGTACTCGATCTCGCCGGTGTCGACCTCGTGGCGCATCTTGGCGAACTGCGCCTGGATGTCGGCGGCCCTCTGCCGAGCCTTCAGCGTGCGCTCCGAGGCGGCGCGGAGCGACTCGAGCTGCTCCTCGACGACCTCGATGCGCTTCCGAGACTCCGTCACCAGCTCCTGCTCGGAGGTGGTCAGGTCGCGCTCGGTGTCCTGCGCGTTGGCGACCGTGCCTTGGATGAACGAATCGCGCTCGGCGATCTCTCGCTCGAGTCGATTGATCATGGCATCGGTCTTGGAGTTCTCTTCCACCAGCGGTTCCCCCCTTTCGGAGGTTCGGGCGCTCATGCGCCTGCGGATAGGGTTTGGCCCTCTCGGCCGACGAGGTGTCCGCTGCGACCCGCCTCTCTGGGGCGGCCTCTCTGGGGCAATAGTCGGTAACACCTGGAGCTACAGCGCGAACAGGCTCTCCTGCGTCTTAGCCAGAGTCGCGCCGCCACGAAGGTTGCAATCGGGGTGGGATGGGCCGACATTCGTCAGCACGTCTGAGCCGCCTAACGCCAGCGGCACACGGTGGTCGATATGCCAATCGGTGTCCTTGCTAACCAACTTTCCGCATCGAGTACACCGGCCTGCCGTCTGCGCGTACGCCTGGTCTCGCGTATACCGTTCCGCGGAAGCGCCCTTCTTGAGTGCCCGGCGCTTCCGATGCCGCGACCGGGCACGCTCCTTGAAGTCCTCGTCGTTGGCATACCGATCACGGAAGTACCTCGCCTCCGCTTCGCGCTTGGCGTCCGTTAGCCTACGTAGGTTCCGCTCGGCACCATGCTGAGACCACCATTCGCGGCCGCGCTGTCGCTCCCGCTCGACCCATTCAGGATCAGTCGCACGCTTATTCTTATGGACCCGGCGCACGGTTGCGGTACGACACGGAACGCACTTTCCGGTGGCGACATATCGCGTCGTGCGACCGCATTTCCGGCAGGGAGTACCTTCGTACGTGCTCGCAGGTTCCATCATTCGTCACCTACGGGTTCGCCGCGCCTCCATCCACGCGACGACCTCGTCAAGCCGAGGAGTCTCAAGCTTCGGGAGATCGACCGCCGGCGGCCGCTCCCTCCGCACGTCGATCACCTGGGCTCCCTCATACGCTCCGTTGTCCGGGAACGCGAGGTGGTCGACGAACGCCTTCCGGATGCGGCGCTTCTGCTCCGCCCGGTTGAGAACCTGATCGGAACCCCGCACTCCGAACCCGACGGAGACGCCGAGGATGCCCTCGTCGGCGAGCGAGAGCGTCTCGTCACCGAGCGGCGTCTTCGCGATCTTGACGACCCCCACGAGCCCCTCCGCGCGTTCGGGGGCGAAGCTCGTTACCCGTCCGACGAGGCCGCTCGTCGAGGTCCCGGGAGCGTGAGCGCCGGCGGCGTGATCGCGGAAGGCCTTCACGCGGTTCGGGCGCTTCTCGATGCCATCGAACGCGCCTGGCTCGAACGATTCGTGCCAGATCTCGCCGCGGTACTCGACGATCGCCTCCTGGTTGTACGGGACCGCGAGCACTTCGATCGTCCGCTGGGGGAAGTCGACGCCCTCCACCGTCGCCGCGCGAGACTCGACCGGGGCCTTCGGCTCAGGGGCGCGGTTCTCGTTCGCGTAGAGCGCCGCGAGTTGCGCCTTCGCCTTCTCCTCGGTCGGGTGGCAGCCAGCACTCTTGCCGTCGTCGTTCTTAATCACGCAGTATTCGTCGTCGCGCTTCTCGATGTGCCACGGCACTACTGCTCACCTCCGGTGATCGCGTCCATCGGCTCGGTCGCCGTCGGGAGTCCCGGCGCCACGCCTTGGAAGTTCTCATAGACCGCGACTGCCTCCGGCGTGACGACCCCGGACGCGATCAGTTTCGACCAGGCGTCGGCTCGCGCGTCGAACGCCGGCCGTGAGTATTCGTCGCGGTTGATCTCGACCTGCTGGCCGAGCGGGAGCGCCCAGTAGGAGAGCGCGCTCATCACCTTGACCGAAAGCGATCGCAGTTTCTGCCGGTCGTGGTAGTCGAACAAGCTCGAGACGTTCGAGTAGGTCATCGAGTCGCCGCCCGAGGGTAGCCCGACGATGAACGGAGGAACACCGAGGAGAACGGCGATCCGAGACTCGTTGAACTGCTCGAGCTCGACCAGAGCCATCTCTTTCGGGCTCATGGCCTGATGATCGACGAGCTTGGCCCCGCTATCGAAGACGGGGGGTGCGGTGGAATCCCGCATCCGGGAAGCCATGTATTGATCTTGGAGTTGCCGTGCCTCGTCCGGGGTGAGCGATTCCGCGGCGTCGATCGTATGGGTGGGTGACCCGCCGGTCGCGGTCATCTCCCGAACGTACTTCGCGATCAGTCCCGCGGTCAGCATCCGGCCGCCGGCGACCTCGAGCGGCCCCACGCCGTGCGCGCCGTCGGTCGTCGACTTGTACCGGATGTGGAGAACGTCCTCCGTGACGTCGATTCCGGTCTCGCCCCCGATCTTGTACCGGCGGAGACCGCCGACCATATCGACGTGGAACACCCACGGGGGGATCACCCGGAAGCGCATCGGGTAGTCGTCCGAGAATCGGCTCATCGACATGATGAACGCCTCGCCGAGCTGAACGTCCCAGAAGAGCTGGTTCGCGAACTCCTCCCAGGAGGAGTAGATCGACGGGTCGGGATTGACCATCCACGACATCGGGGACATGACCCTCCCGCCACGGGTCCGGAAGACCGGGAGGGTCGAGAGCACGGAAGCGTTCTTATCCAGGCACGCCCAGGCGACGTCGATCAGCTCGTTGAACCTCGACTCGCCGTCCCAGTTCGGCGTCGACCAGCTCGAGGGCCAGCCGGCCCAGGGCGACGGGTAGAACGACGGCAGGGACCGAGACTCGAGCTCGGCGCCGGCGATCTCCACGCCGTGCGGGTTCCCGTCCGCTTCGCCGGCCCCGACCGTCGACGGGGTCGACGGGGGGTTCGCGTTCGGGATCTCGCCCGAGTGATTGACGCCGCCGACGAACCAGGAGAACAGGCCCATCAGGCGCCCTTCCAGACGTGGATCGTCGGCTTGCTCGGAGGCTGCGAAGCCTGGTCCGCCGCGAGGATCACCGCGATCAAGCCCTGGACCTCTTTCGAGGGAACGAAGTAGGAACCCGTGGGAGCCTCCTTGACCATCGCGGACATGACTTGCTTCCGGAGCTCGGGGTCTCCGTCGTGGATCAGCTTCCCGCTCGCGACCAGCGCCATGAAGGTCGAGGTCGCCTCCATCAGGACCCTCGGCGACTGCGCCTGGTCTTCGAGGGGTAGTCCGCCGTCGGTGATCACCTGCACGCCCCCGAGGCCGTACTGCGGCGCGTATCCGTAGATCACGCGGACGTCGTACCTATCCGCGAGGCGCCGCAGCGCGAACTCGAGGCCGGGGAAGTCGTACGGGAGCATCTCGGCGCGGACCGCGATCCGGCCCTCCGGCTTCGGAGCGGCGATCCCGATCCCGACGCCGCCCTGCTGCGTGATGCGTGTCGCGACGTAGACCTCGTCCCCGTCCGCGAGACCCCCGACGTCGGCGCGGAGCGAGTCCCAGGTCTTCTGGTCGACGACCGGCCCGTCATCGCCCGCGACCCAGAGGTTGCAAGCCAGCCGAGCCCAGGAACCGACCGACTCCATCGGGGAGTCTTTCCGGCCCTGGAGGACCTTCCTCGTAACCCAGGGCGCCGGGTTCGCCTGGAGGACCAGCCTCATGTCGTCGGGGTCGTCGCCGGGATCGAGCGCGTACTCGACGAGGACGACTTGCCCGCTCGGGGATCGGTACGTCCGGCGCTTGCTCACCTTCTCGACCGAGTAGCCCTCCCGGGCCTTCGTAAGCAACTTCCCGAGAGGCGAGTCGAGGTCGGAGCCGGCGGTCGAGATCGTGATCATCTGCGAGCCGGCGAGTAGGCCGTTCCGCCAGACCTGGTAGAGCTCGCCCGTCGGGTGCCGGTGGAGCTCGTCGACGAGGGCTAGGGTCGGGATCACGCCGTCCCCGGTCCGCGCCTCATGCGGCATGACCCGGAGCCGACCCTGCTCGAACCGGATGACGTGCATCCCCTCGCGAACCTCGAAGACTCCCTCGTACCGGGTCGGTCCGGCGCGCTTCCCGTACTCATGCGGCAGGGCTCGGCGCTCGAGGCCGGCGGACTCGATCAGGAGCGTCGCCTGCCGGTGCAAGATCGCCGCCTGCTCCTTCGACGCCGCTCCGATCACGGCTTCGGCTCGAGGAATCATGAGGAGGTGGTAGAGCGCGAGCACCGACAGGAGCGTCGTCTTCCCGTTCTTCTTCGGGATCAGGATGATCAGCTCGATCACCCCGGCGAAGTAGAACGCGAGCAGGTACGCCTGGAACGGGTGAACCTTCAGCCCGAGGAGCTTCGCGAATCGGCGGAAGCCGCGCAATCCGTACGGCATCTTCCGGATCGCGACGATCTCGGCGGGATACGCCTCGGAGACGCCTTTCACGGCCTAAGCCAGTCCGGGGGGAAGAATCGCGTGCGGAAGCGGCGGCAAGGAGCCGAGCGCAGTATTGAAAAAATCGACGCCGACTTTCATTTCCGTTTCTGTTTCTTCGTCTCGACGCCGCGCTGTCGGTTGTGCCGCCGACAGAGCGGACGCAGGTTCTCCCTCGTGCTCTCCCCACCCCAGTCCCGGGGGAGGATATGGTCGGCCTCGAGGGGGCCGTCGCACCCACCCCGGTCTACCCATGCGCAGGTAGCGTTGGCTACTACCTCCCTCGCCAGTTTGCGGTGGTACCAGGAGTACCTACCCGAGGGGGAGCGGGGGCCGTACCCTCTGCCGAACTGCCGACGCCGGGGCTTCATACCGCCGCGTCCGGGACGATCCGCAGCTTGTGCTTGGTAGCGGGGAAGCGCTCGATCTGACCGCCGCCGAACGTCACCTTCCATTGCTCGATCAGGTCTCCGGAAGTGTCCGTATCCCCGGCGACGAGGGTACGACGTACCGTCCCGCCCGTAGCGGGGGCCACGACCGTCGCGGCTTGATCGATCCCCGCCGAGATCGCCTGCCCGGGGAGGCGTGCCTGGTACCGGACCTCCGTGACGCCGGTGAGGTCGACGATCACGCCCTTCGAGTCTCGGAGGACGTCCTCGATCAGGACCGAGACGTCGTTCT
>Ga0207650_10001178_pt1 | contig 19210 bp, 20 predicted proteins | sample KBSS63metaG_FD_184325 | JGI IMG/M metagenome (GOLD analysis project Ga0207650, IMG submission 184325) | Switchgrass rhizosphere microbial communities from Kellogg Biological Station, Michigan, USA - KBS S6-3 metaG (SPAdes) (version 2) | ecosystem: Host-associated > Plants > Roots > Rhizosphere...
TAGACGGTCTGCTTGCAACGGCGGCAATTTACCGGCTCGATCGCAGTAACACGCGCGTCTCCAATCCCGACGGCAGCGGCACGTTCCTGCTGAGCGGCGAGCAGCGCAGCCGCGGCGTCGAACTTGGCATCGAGCGTAGCGTGAGCGACAGGTGGCAGATCTCGGCCGGTTACGCCTGGCAGAAGGCAGAGGTCACGTCCGCGACCACGGCCTGTGCAAGCGGCGACTGCGAAGTGCCGAACGTTCCTCGGCACAGCTTCTCCCTCTGGAACCGCTACGACGTGTCGAATTCGCTCGGCCTCGGGCTCGGCCTGATCGCGCGGTCGAAGACTTTCGCCTCGATCAGCAACGCCGTGACCCTGCCGGGATACGCCCGCGTTGACGCCGCGGCCTATTATAAGGTGATGCGAGGCGTCGAAGCGCAGATCAACGTCGAGAACATCCTGGGCGCCGACTATTTCCCGATGACCAATGGCGACAACAATATCGCGCCGGGTGCGCCGCGGACGGTGAAGGCCCAACTTAGGTTTGGATTCTAACCAGCGAGCTCCGCGGCACGGTTGCGGATGCGCTTGAGGTCGTCGACGAACTTGCACCGTTCCTCTCGTCTGCGGTCTTCTTCGGGAATGCGGAGGAGGAAGCTCGGGTGAACCGTCACCCAGCATTCCCCGCCTCCGTTCAGCGGGATGGGTGAGCCGCGGACGCGGCTGATCGTGACGACCTTGTCCAGGATGGACCGTGCCGCCGTCGCCCCAAGCGCGACGGTGACCAGTGGACGGATGAGCGCTCGTTCGTGGTCGATCCACCACCGGCATGCCTCGATCTCACCCGCGTTGGGTTTGGAGTGGATTCGCTTCTTGCCGCGCTGTTCGAACTTGAAGTGCTTCACCGCGTTCGTGACGTAGACTTCGGACCGCTGGATGCCCGCCTTCTCCAGTGCCTCGTCGAACACCGCGCCGGCAGGTCCGACGAATGGCCGCCCAGCAAGATCTTCCTGGTCGCCCGGCTGCTCACCGACGAACATGATCCCGGCATCGAGCGGGCCTTCGCCGAAGACCGTCTGCGTGGCGTGCTTGTAGAGGTCGCAGCGGGTGCAGCGGCGTGCCTCCTTGAACAATTCCTCCCACGATTTGCGCAGGTTTCCGCCAGGCTCGACTGCGCGTTCTGTCTCCAGAGCATGCTCCAGTCCGGCCTTCGCGGCTGCTCGGTCGATCATCTCCAGCTCCCGCGAGCGAGCGCCCGCAATCAGCGGCTGAACGAGCGAGGTCTCCGGCATGTTGCGCCAGTATTTCTTCGGCATCTCCTTCAGCATCGCTCCAACCTTAAGCCGCGCCGGGTTGAATATGGACGCGAAATAGGTCTTCCACATCGCCTCGAGCGGGTCGCCTGTCGGTGCTTCGGCGCGGGTCGCGCCCGGGGCCTCGCTTAGCCTTTCGCCGTCCCAGTGAATCGACAGCTCGGGCGTGAGTATCGACCAGCGCATGCTGGTGAAGCGTCGGACGAAGAAGCCGGCGGTATGCCGGACGATATGATGCTCCGGCTCGAAGAAGGCGACGAAGCGGCCGTCGATTTCGCGGAAGCGAACGAAGGCGTGCATCTTGTGCACGTCGCGGCGAACTTCCTTTGCAAGTCGCTCCAGGCGATCGACGAGCGGGTCGGTGCGGTCCTCCAAAGCGTATCGGTCGCCGCGCAGCCGCCACAGCATTGTGTATAAAAGGGCGAAGCGTTCCGGGTCCGAATGGCAAATGACGCTCTTTGCAAGATCGATGAACTGGCGTGGCACGGGGAAGCTTGCTCCTTTGCACTGAGGAGCCTCGGTGGCGAACAGGTCGTCATCGCCACCCTCGACGCGCCAGACGACGGCCTCGGGCGGAACGCCCGCCTCGGCGAGGTCGCGCGCGGCCTCGCGCCAGCCCTCCAAATCATCTTCGGACGCAAGCGTAACGCGGTGAGCGTCGATCATTGGGCCTTCGCGAAGCATGGCTATGCCGCGAACAACTCCAACTGCTGCTGTTTGGGCGCAATCAAGGTGCGCAGATCTGCGCGATCGGTGAGCAAGGTCGGGCGCCAGTCAATCGCAGCGATGAATGGACGCACCTTGGCGATCGAGAGGGTCAATCTTGCAACGTCGTCCAGGCGAAGCTTTCGCCAGCGGCGTGAGGCGAGAATGCGATCTACCGCCTTGATTCCCAGTCCCGGGACACGCAGCAGCAATTCCCTTGGCGCGCGGTTCACGTCGACTGGGAAACTCTCGCGAAACTTCAGCGCCCAAGCCAGCTTCGGGTCGATGTCGAGCGGGAGCATGCCGTCGTTGCCCGCGGCGCTCACCACTTCGGCGGGTTGGAAGCCGTAGAAGCGCATCAACCAGTCGGACTGATAGAGGCGGTGCTCGCGCATTAAAGGCGGGCGCTTCAACGGCAAGACAGCGCTCGCGTCGGGGATGGGCGAAAAGGCCGAGTAATAGACGCGGCGGAGGCGGAACCGGTCGTACAGCGTGCTCGCGCGGTTGATGATATCGCCATCGCTCGCTGCATCGGCTCCGACGATCATCTGCGTGGACTGGCCGGCAGGGGCGAATTTCGGAGCGGCCTTGTATTTTCTCGACGCCTCCTCGCCGCCGTCGATCTCAGCCCGAGTACTGCGCATGGCACTCTCGATCCGGACGCCGTCTTTCTCCGGCGCGAGACGCAGCAGTCCATCATCCGTGGGAAGCTCTACGTTGATGGATATGCGGTCGGCGTAAAGACCCGCCTGCCGCACAAGCTCCGGATCGGCGTCGGGAATCGTCTTCAGATGAATGTAGCCGCGAAAATCGTGATCCTCGCGTAACGACCGCGCGACTTCGATGATCTGCTCCATCGTGTAGTTGGATGAGCGGATGATGCCGGAGGAGAGGAACAGCCCCTCGATATAGTTACGCTTGTAGAATTCCAGCGTGAGCCGGACGACCTCCTCAGCCGTGAATCGCGCCCGCCGCACGTTCGAACTCTTGCGGTTGATGCAATAGGCGCAGTCGAAGATGCAGCTGTTGGTCAGCAGGATCTTCAAGAGCGAGATGCAGCGACCGTCTGGCGCGTACGCGTGGCAGATGCCCATCCCTTCGGTAGAGCCGACGCCCTTTCCTCCGCGGCTGTCGCGCTTGGACATCCCGGATGACGCACAGGATGCGTCATATTTCGCGGCGTCGGCGAGAATTGCGAGCTTTGCCTGAAGGTCCAGCTGGGCCATATGTTCTCAATATGTTCCACATCTTTCCCTGTCCATACAGACCTTTGGGCCGATTGCGCGCTGGCTCGCTCCACTCCGGACGAACCCGAATTGTAGGCCGGAGTGCCATCCCTAGAGTCTTGCCGTGCCTGATCGCGATCATGACTCGGAAATCGAACGGGAAATCCGCGAAGGCCGGAAGTTTACGCCCCAAGAGGCCATGGGGAGGATGGCGGGACCGGGCGCGATGAAGGGCGCGTCTCCGGTCGCTCGCTCGCAACAGGCCGAAAATGAAATCGGAACCTGGCTAAGGGGCAACATCGGCGATTCCGGCGGCGCATTGCAGGCTGTCCTGCATCGCCACCTCAAGGGCAGCCGATTGCTGCTCGACAATGTCGAACAGCCCTTGGTTGCGATTGCGGATTATTGCAGGCGAATCCTTGCGTCAGACGAGCGTATCGAGGCGCTTGTGCAGGAAGCTGATGTCGAATGGGGTCGGGCAATGGATGAGCGACCCTATTTCCAGCGGGACGGCTCGCCGCCGCATCCGGAAGATCCCTACACCGTCGAGTCAGTCCGTTCCGCGCTGAGCGACGTCGTTGCGCGGTTGGAGCAGCGATGAAGGGCGTCGGCGTCCTAGCGGCGCTTGCGCTGCAGGCCGCGCAGGGACCCGCGCCGGATCTCTCCCAGGAATGCCAGATCGAGACGGTGACCCTCTGCGATCAGGCCGGATGCCGTGGCGTTGAGCCGACGCTGAAAATCTATCTGGGCGAATATGCGGCGGAGGATGGCAAGCACAGGGGCTATTACTACCGCTGCCGCCGGGCCGACCTCTGCGATATCATCGAAAATCCCTGGATCGGCGAGAACGGCGGCTACCGCGCCTTCGTGGCTCGTGAGAGAGGCGTCATTGCCAAGATCGGACCGGAGAACCGCATCACCGACATTGCGACGATCGAGGATCGCGTGCTGATCTCACGCGGGCGTTGCTGGGACGCGCGGCGCCCGTCGGTCACTCGAGACGGCAAGCTTACGGCAGAGTGAGAGGTTAGGCCCGGACCCTATCGGCGACCTTCTTGGCGACCTCATCGACAGGCGGCGGACGTCGGATGCGCCGGTAGCGGGCCTCTACGAGGCTGAGGACGCCGAACAGGGCAAGTCCCGCCGCGACCCAGCCGCGCACCTGCGGCGAGAAGAAGTTGAGCGCTTGCTCGAGCCCGCCCACTTCGGCGGCGTTGTGTTGAACTGCGGCCTTCGCCAGAAGGTACGACAGTGCGAGGAAGACCATGCCCCGTGCTCCGTAGCCAGCGCGGCCGAGCCAGCGGACCCAAGCTTTCTGATAGTCGGTGCAATCGAGCGGTTCGAGGAAGCGGCAGTTCGCGACCTTAACCAATTGCGCGATGCCGGTTCCGAGCAAGACGGCGGCTGCGATGAGCAAGAGGACCCCACCGTTCGGTTGCTTAAGCGCTTCGGACGCGTGTTGCTGGGCTTCATTTGGCTCAATGCGCGCCGAGAAAAGCAGCTTCACGGCCTTCCATGAGAGATAGGAATAAATGAGCCCGCTGGTTGCCGAGGCAATCCGGCTGCGCCACGCCCGCCAATGATGGCGACCGCTTTCGATCCCGAAAACAGCATCGCAGAGCCGCCAGAGGCCATAGACGGCCATTCCCGCGGCCAGCACGATCAGCAGCAGCTTGCCGACGCCGTGGCCGATATATTCCATGGCGCCGGTCAGATCCTCGGTGCGCCCAACGAGCAGCACCAACGCGGCAATCAGAATGTAGAGCAGCCCGCGAGCCGCGAAGCCAAGGCGGGTAAGCAGCTGGAATCGGCTCTCGCCGGAGAGATCGTCCGGCAGGACCTCGCTAGGCTTCACACCACGGCCGGCGTGGGCGTGCCATGCATCCGGTGGCCAATGACCATCTTGAAGATGACGAAGGCGACCAAGCCGAACGCCGCACTGGCGATATGGATCAGCCAGAATGTCGTGGTCGGCAGACTGGAATAGAGTCCGCCGACGTAGCCGACGGCCTTGTTTGCGGCGAAGAAGGCCAGATAATACAGCCCAATCACGGTTGCCGTGATCTGCCTGGGCGCAATCTTCGTGAACAGCGCCAGGCTGATCGGCAGGATGTGCGCGAAGCCGATGCTGTTCATTAGGTGGAACATGAACGGCCAGAAGAGGCCGATCTTCCCGCCCTCCGGCTGGGTCAGGGCTGCCATGAACAGACACAGCCCGCCGGCGATCGTGAAAAGGCTACCGATGATCATCTTGCTGATCTCGTCGGGCTCGCGGCGTTTGAGGCTCCACCACTTCCAGAAACCGGCGACAGCGACGAGCATTGAGAAGCTCAGGATCGCGTCCAAGGTGATGAGCCAGCTCGACGGGAGGGTTCTCCCCATAAAAGTCAGATTGAACTGCTGGTCGCCCCAGATGAGGTATGCGTTGAAGATTTCCTGATTGGTCAATAGCGCAATTGCCAGCACCGGGATCAGGATGCAGAGCGAGAGCACCCGTGACTTATCGGCGCCTCCGAGATTTCTCGTCAGGAACCAATACAGCACGGCGATAAGCCCCAGGGCGCTGATCGTTCCGACAAGCCACGTCGAAAACAGAATGCCGGAAACCATCAGCCACACGATGACCAACGTCGCGATACCAATGGCACCTCCGACAACGCGACCTACGAGTTTGCCGCGATCCTGTTCCGCCACGCCTAGATCGTCTGGCAACCAATTTCGGCCGGACAAATAGATACCTAGGCCGAGAACCATGACCACGCCGGCGCAGCCGAAGCCATAATGCCATCCGACCTCCTGCCCGAGCGTACCCGAAATGAGTGGGGCAGCGATTACGCTGACGTTGATGAAAATGTAGAAAATCTGGAACGCCATCGCACGGCGCAGGTCATGCTCGTCGTAGAGTTCGCCAACCTGGGTCGCGATATTGCCCTTGAAAAGGCCGACACCGACGATCAACGCCAGTAGCGCGAACAGGAACGCGCCTTCGATGGCCATCAGGAAGTGGCCCAGCGCCATGACCAACCCCCCCGCGATCAGTGCGATCCGCCGCCCCGTCAACTTGTCGGCGATAATCCCGCCGAGAATGGGCATGAGGTAAACAAGCGAGGTATAATCACCGAAGATGGCTGATGCGAGCGGCTGTCCCTCGAGACCCGGATAGTGCCACGTCCTCAACCAGCCAAGTCCGGCAACACCTTCAATGTGGCCCGCCAACAAGAGATAATTGACCATGTAAAGCGTGAGCAGCGTTTGCATCGAATAATAGGAAAAGCGTTCGCAGGCCTCGGTGAAGCCAAGAAACCCGAGACCTTTGGGATGGCCGAGAAACGCCCGATCCGAACGGTCGAAATGTTCAAGGTCCGGTTGTGCGTCCGCGACCGTCATCTGCGCTCTCCCCATGCAGTGCAGAGGAAGGGCTAGTCGCAGAGAAGGCCAAGCACAATGCGGAGCGGCTCAGTAACCGCCGAGGGCGTTATTGCGGTGGCGTGCTCTGCTCCGCCGTCGACTCCCTCGACTCCTCTTTGGCGGAGTTGATCATCTGCTGCATGCAGCCCGTATATCCAGCAGGACCGACGGGGGAGCAGCTCTGGATGCCGGTTCGGCCAACGCGCTCAATCGCACGGGCCTTGTTCGCCCAGGCCTGACGCTGTTGGTAAGTGCCGCTCGGGCGGTACGCCTCCGGCATGCGATAACGATAGGATTCGGGAACGCGCGAGCAGACGACGACCTCATCGTCGGTCGACCGGGGGCAAGGGTCGTTGCCGAAGACTACGATTTCCGCGATTCTCTGGCCGGTCGTCTTATCGTCCTGGGCCTGGGCCTGAGTCTGAGCCTGAGCTGCGGCAGGCAGAGAAACGGCGATGACAGGAAGGATCGCGATCGTCCCAAGAAGGGCTGCGAGCTTCATTCGACGTCCTTTCATAAGCTTAAAGCGGGCAAACCCCATCGCCGGTTCCTCAGATACGCTTGGATAAGCCAATGGCTAACCTGCAAGCGCCACGGATGGCCGCAGTCAATACCGGATAGGCCGGAGCGCGTGCCGCGCCGGCATCGCGGGCGGTATCGCGATGCTCGAGTTCGTCGGCCTGAAACTCGGCAATGTCGGACGCGAGCTCGGGATCTTCCGTGCCCAGTTCCTCCAGCTGCTGACTATAATGGCGATCGATCTCCGTCTCGACCGCCTCGGTGCAGGCCATTGCCGCTTCTTCCGAGATGAGCGCCGTGACTGCGCCAAGGGCAAAGCCAGCAGCGTGCCAGACGGGCTGCAGTGCGGTTGGTCGGACGCTCCGCTCCCTCATCAGCAGGTTGAAGCGATCCAGGTGGCGCTGCTCCTGCCCGCTCATCCGAGCAACGAGCTTGGCAGCGGCGGAATTCCTGCGGAGGACGGCGAGCTGGCCCGCATAGATCCGCGTCGCGCCATATTCGCCCGCCTGATCGACGCGCAGCATCGATGCCGGGTCGGGTCTGCGCTCGCCAGGACGCCAAGGACTCATGCCCGGCCCCTCAGGTTGAGGAACAAGATCAGAGCCGCTCCGCTAAGTGAACAGATGGCGTTCCACCCTGCCATTGAGATTCCAAGAAAGGCAAATTGGACCTGGTCGCAACGCACCAGCGGGGCATTCATTATGTCCTGGAGGCTATGCGCGCCGGTCGCCGTGCATGTCGTGAACCCCTGGAATACGCCTGCCTCGACCCCCGCATGATAGACGCCAATCGCACCCGAGATGGCGATCGCGACTGCCGCAAGAAGCACGAGCGTACGGGAAAACTGACTTGTGGCGGGCTTTGTGAAAGATATTGCTGCCACAATGATGGCCGCAGCGTGTGGCCATCGCTGCCAGTAACACATCTCGCACGGGTGAAGGCCGCCGAGATACTGAGAGCCGAGCGCTCCGCCCAGCAATCCCAGCGGGATCAGGAGCGCGAGCAGTCGCGCCGCCGCAGCGTTCGACATCCCCGTCACACCGCGCTCTCGTGGCAGCGCTGCTTCGTTCACCTTACGACCGCTTGGGCGGGCTCGCCGAAGCGACGTTGGTGCCCTTGGCTCCCAGCCGCTTCAGGGTCTTCAGCGCATAGTCGAGCTGGAAGTCCTTGATGCCCTTCTTGTCGAGCTCCGCCGGCGTGAACATGAAGCGTGGGTCCTTGGAGAAGTCGTCCTGCTCGAGAATCTTGTCGTCGACATTGCTCTGGGCGAGCAGGTGGCGCCTAAGGTCCGCCTCGCGCACGACCTTGCGATCCTTGTAGTCGGCATCGCTTAGCTGCGGCACGGCGACATCCGGATCGATTCCGCCCGCCTGCACCGAACGGCCCGACGGCGTGTAATAGCGCGCGGTCGTCAGCCGAAGGGCGGCCTTCGGGCCCATCATCTGGACCGTCTGGACCGAGCCCTTTCCGAAGCTCGTTTCGCCCATGAGCAGGGCGCGATGATGGTCCTGGAGCGCACCTGCAACGATCTCGGCCGCAGAAGCGCTTCCCGCGTCGATCAGCACGATCACCGGAAGGCCGTGCGCCATGTCGCCCGGAGTTGCATAATAACGCTCGATGTCATCCTTCGCCCGGCCGCGCTGAGACACGATCTCGCCGCGCTCGAGGAAAGCGTCGCTAACATCGATCGCCTGGTCGAGAAGGCCGCCCGGGTTGGAACGCAGGTCGACGACATAGCCGAGAGGCTTGCCGCCAGTCGCCTTGTCGATGCCGAGCAGCGCGGCCTTGGTCGCATCACCCGTGTTACCGGCGAAGCTGTTGATGTTGATGATCCCGATGCCGTCCTTGACTTCCCACTTCACGGGACGGAGTTCGATGCGCTCGCGGGTCATCGTAACGTCGAACGGCTTGTCGCGACCCATCCGGATGATTGTCAGCTTCACCGGGGTTCCAGGGGCGCCCTTCATCTTTTCGACGGCTTCGTCGAGCGTGAGCCCCATCAAGAGCTCGCCGTTGATATGGCTGATGTAGTCACCCGACTTGATCCCGGCACGCCAGGCGGGGGTGTCTTCCATCGGAGACACGACCTTCACGATGCCGTCTTCGATGCCGACGGTAATGCCAAGCCCACCGTAATTGCCGTCGGTGGTCGCCTTAAGCTGGTCGAAATCTGCCGCTTCAGCATAGGAGGAATGCGGGTCTAGCGCCGCCAGCATGCCATCGATCGCGCCCTTGATCAGGGTGTGATCGTCGACCTGATCGACATATTGCGCCTTCACCCGCTCATAGACGCTCATGAACGTCTCGAGCTCCTGGTAGTTGGCGGTGTCGGCCGCAGCCATCGAGCTGGTGGTCAGCGGCACGACTGCCAGCGCACCAACCAGAGCAAGCGGCGGAAGCAATTTACGAGTGAGCTTCATGGCGTTCATCCAGACGGTTCTCGCCCATTCTCTAACCTTGTTTGCGCCCCTTTGACAGGCTTCGAGATGAACCTGCGATGAGGGCGGGCGACACATGTTGCCCGTTTCGGGACAGTTCGACGCCGATCGGGCGCAATGCACGGCCGAGCGGATCGCCGATGGTAACGCGCTTGCCCGCTTTTTGCTGCGTCGCGACACCGAGCAGAAGGCTCATCCACCCATCCCCATGGTCGATGATCACGACACCGTCGAAACCCCGATAGGGACCGGCGAAGCGAATGGTCCCCGATGCGGGGACGAGAACCTGGGAGCCACGCGGCGTGCGTAGCGTCAGCCCGCGAGAGCGGACGCCATTTGAAGCGACCGACCCAAGCCCGTCCACAACCGGAGCGTCAGCTGGGAGGGCATAGGGGAACGGGACAGTCGCGGCAGTCGCGGCAGTGCCGGGCCGTGCAGGCGGCGCCGGCATACGGGCAAGGTCCGCGGCAATCGAATTCGCTTCGCGGCGGTTCTGGGTGGTCGAGATAAGCCGCTCCGCCTCCTCTCCGCGCGCCAGGGCGACATCTCCCGCGCCGAGCGCTTCGCCGCCGCGAGCTGCGGCGACCTTGAGCGCCTCCGCTTCGAGGGCGGCAAACTCGTGCTTGCGTTGGGCCAGGGCATTCCGGCTCTGGACAAGATCGCGGCGCGCCAGTTCGGCGCTGGTCTGGAGCTTCCGTCCGCGTTGAAGTTCGTCGCGCAGAGCCGAGGTTCGCCTTTGAATCGCGGGCAATGTCGAATCGAGGAGAAGGCGAACACGGATGAATTCTTCGGTCGATCCTTGGTCGAGGATTGCAAGCAAAGGCGGTCGCTCCGCCATCAGCGCGAGTCCTGCCAGTAGCGATCCGACCGGTGCCTGCTCCCGCGCCAAGCGCTCCCGGCGCTCACCGACCAGCGCGCCGACGAGTCGCGCGTTTGCGTCGGCCGCGCTGATCCTGGACTCGGCCGCTTCGATGGCCTGGGTTGCAGCGGCGCGTTTCGCGGCGAGACGTTCGGCTTCGCTCTCTGCCGTGTCGGCTGCCATCTGAAGCTTTGCCATCTGGGCTTCAGCGGTGCGGGCCTCCTTCAGCGCGCGCGCCGCTGCAATGTCCAGCGGTTCGCCTTGCGTCTGAACGGCACTGCTGGCCGCGGCTAGCGCAAGCAGCGGAAGAGCGAAGATAAGGCGGGCAGCGCCGTGCACGCGTCAACCTTCGCGATGATAAGGGTGGTTCGCAAGGATTGATGTCGCGCGGAACAACTGTTCAGCGAGCATGGCTCGTACAAGCAGATGCGGCCAGGTCGCCGGGCCGAAGGAGAGCAATAGATCCGCCTTGCTCCGCTCGTCATCCGAATGACCATCGGCGGATCCGATGACGAAGCGAGCCTCGCGAGTGCCGCGGTCGCGCCACTGCTCCAGCTTTGCCGCAAGCTCGGTCGAGGACAGCGCCTTCCCTTTTTCGTCGAGGAGGATGCTGACCGTCGCGCCCTGCGCAGCCGGATGCGGTGCTCGCTCCGTCAGCTCGGTGAGCTTTATTGGCCAGGCGATTCGCTTCAAGTAGCGCTCTACGAGGTCGGCCTCAGGAGAGCGGCCTATTTTCCCACGAGCGATGATGTGGAGCAGCACGCCCCGTTTTCACTGGCCGCCGGACGACGGAACCATCGTGCTGAAGCTCGGCCACATGAAAATGCTCGTGAAGCCGTCATAGATGGCGCGGGCGACCGTCGCGATCGTCTGAGGGCGATCCGTGCCACCGCGGGCAAACAGCGCAACGGCAACCCGATGGCCGTTCTGCAGGGTGATGTAACCGACGTCGCTCGTGTAGCCGGTCAGAGTGCCGGTCTTGTGCTCGACGCGAGTTCCCCACGGCAGCAGCGCCTTCATCCGGTTCTTGCCCGTCGCGCAGCGTGCCATGAGATTCATCAGATAGGCGTGGCTATCCGGCTTCAGCACCTTGCCCTTGTCGAGACGGCGAAGCAGGTCGACCATCGCCAGGGGCGTGCTGGAATCGCGCACATCCCAAAGATCGCGCTTGGCGGCGAGAAGTCCTGCAATCGTGCGATCGACTCGGAAGTGCGTCAGGCCCTGGAAGTCCACCCATTCCTGGATGGCCTTCGGTCCGCCGAGATCGCGCAGCAGCATGTCCGTTGCGCGATTGTCGCTGTGGATCATCATGCGTTCCATGAGGCTCGACGCCGTCTGACCGCTGATCCTGTCGTCGAGCGAGCGCCGGCCGTGATCCACCTGTGTCAGATAGGCTGCGGCTACCGCAACCTTGACCGTGCTCGCCATCGGGAAGGACGTGTTGCCGTTGATGCTGATCGTTTCGCCCGTCGTCAGGTCGACCGCAGCGACGCCGACATCGCTGGATGCGCCCGAAATCATCGACCGGAGCTGTTGCTCCAGGCTCGTCAATTGCGGCGAAGAGGCCGCCTGTACGGGCTGCAGCGCAAAGGTCAGCAGCCCAAGGAAAGCAATAATGAAACGCATCGGCCCTCTACCCGCGAACGGCTGCGCTCCTATCGGCGTCATCGCCAAAAGCCCACATTCGTTCCAAATTGTAAAAATTTCTAACCTCGGGTCGGAAAAGATGCACGATGACGTCATCGGCGTCTATCAGAACCCAGTCCGCCGCGGGGAGGCCTTCGATCCGGGCCGTCTTGCCAAACTGCTCCTTGATCCGCTGCGCCAGCTTCGTCGCCATGGAGGCTACCTGCCGCGTCGAGCGGCCGGATGCGATGACCATGTGGTCAGCGATGTTGGATTTGCCGGCTAGCGGTATGGAAACGACCTCGACGGCCTGGTCGTCATCAAGCGATTTGAGGACGGTGCGATGGAGGTCTTCGACGTCTATTTCGGGACGGCCAGTGGCGGTCTCATTAGGACGGTCGGGCAAGGGCTCTCCTGACTAAGTTGGCCTACCGAAACGTTTGGAACCCTTCGCAGGGTCCAAAAAACGCTCGTGCCAGTTGGGATCGTGCGCGCGTAAGCCGGTGGCGGAAGTCGGGTCGGGTGTCAGGCGAAGAAGCAAGATCGCCGGTGCACTCCACTCCGTCCAATGTTTCGCCTGGCTCGAAGGCCGGACAAACCTTTGGAGCCAGCCCATGGCGCGCGCCGCCTGGGCAGACTGATCATAACCGGGGCGATGAATCACCGCAATCGGAAGCGATTCCGCGAGCTTGCGCCAATTCTTCCACTGATGGAATTGGGCAACAGTATCTTCGCCCATCAGCCAGATGAAGCGATCGTCCGGATATCGACGCTTAATTTCCCGCACCGTGTCGACGGTGAAGCGGGTACCAGCCTGAACCTCGAAGTCACTGACCTTGATGGGCGAATGCAGCGCCATCGCCTCGGCCGAGGCGAAGCGCGCCTCGAACGGCGCCGTATCCTTCGCGCCTTCCTTGAGCGGATTGCCGGGTGAGACGAGCCACCACACCTCATCGAGGTCGAGCGCTTCCAACGCTTCCAGGCTGATGTTGCGGTGGCCGGCGTGGGCTGGATTGAAGGAGCCGCCAAGTAGCCCGATGCGCTTCATGCTGTGATGGCTAGCACGCGCTTGGCGCCCGACATAATGTCGATGCGAGGGGGAATGCCATGCCGGATTTGGAAGCGATCGGTGATGCTGCGACAGGCGCTGTCCTGGCGAAGACCATCGAGCCGAAGACCGGAGCCGCGGCCGACGGTCATACGGAGGAGAAGAATTGCCTCAATTGCGGCGCGGAGCTTGCCGGCGAGTTCTGTCAGGTCTGCGGGCAACGGGCCCACGTCCACCGAACGCTATCTGCCTTCTGGCACGACCTTGCCCATGGTGTCCTTCATCTCGACGGGAAGATCTGGCTAACGCTGCCACTGCTCGCGTGGCGCCCGGGAGAGCTGACTCGCCGATACGCTCATGGGGAGAGGGCGAAATTCGTCTCGCCCATGGCGCTGTTTCTATTCTCAGTTTTCTTGCTGTTCGCCGTCTTCAGCCTTTTGGGTACGCACATCGGCCCAACGACCAACACGAATATTGTGACGAACCCCGAGCGTGCCGGAGCGGAGGTGAACAAGGCCATCAGGCTCAACCTGGACGAGCTGCGAGCGCTCCAGGAAAAGAGGCAGAAGCTCGCTGCGGCTCGTCAACCGACGACGAACATCGACGCCGACATTCGCGAGAAGCAGAGCGAAATCGCGATCGAGGAGCGCATCAGCCGGGGGTTCATCCCCGAAAGAGATGCGATCGCGACCGTCGACGCCACACCTTCCGCAGACGGCAACCTGAGCTTTTCCAGCGGTTCGCAAAGCATCGACGAATGGCTTCGTCACGTCATCGACAAGACGAAAGAAAATCCGAAGCTGCTGATCTACAAGCTGCAGTCTAGCGCCTACAAATTTTCATGGCTGCTGATCCCGATCTCGATCCCGCTCGTCTGGCTGCTGTTCCTTCACAGGCGCCGATATCGCCAAGAGTTTACCGCTTACGATCACACGGTCTTCGTCACCTATTCGATCGCCTTCATGAGCCTTGCGCTGATAGCCATCAGCCTTCTGAGCTGGGTCGGGCTGCCGGCGGGGATCGTCAGCCTGGCTGTCTTGACCGTTCCTCCGCTGCACATCTACCGGCAGCTCAAGGGCGCCTACGGGCTCTCGCGCTGGAGCGCATTTTGGCGGACCGGCGTCCTCCTGGTCCTATCGTTTTTCGCCTTGACGCTGTTCGCGCTGCTGCTGCTGACTTTAGGGGTCTTCGGCTAGCGCTTGCAGGGATATTTCTTCTGCAGGACGCGGAGCATTGCGGTCTTGAGGGGCATGTTCTGCCGTTCCGCCGCAGGGATAGCTTCCAGCCCATCAAGGAACTCGTAGGAGCCGAGCTCCGCGCGTGGATTGGGCGAACAATAGAGAATGGGCTTATTCGCCTTTTGCGCCGCGATGCGATCATCGCCGATCGCCTTACCGACGGCCGTCGCCTCCGCTTTCAGCCTCTTATAATCGGAATCAAAGAAGGCGAGGGGGCCTTTGCCTTTCAGGCGATTGGCCCGGTCAAGGAAATTCTGCGCCGTTCCGGGAGCCGCCGCCAGGACGGGTGTTGGGACGGAAAGTGCGACAGCAAGAAGAATCGTTTTGTGCATATGAAAAGCCACTCCGCGGCGTTTGTGCCGCAGAGAGGCCTTTTGGTTTGAATTGGCGATGAACTAAGCGCCGGCCGCTGCAGGTCCGCCAATCGTTCCGCTCTTGGGACGCTTCGCCTTGGGGATGGACGAACCGGCCGCCGGGATCGTCGGACCCTTCGGTCCTCCCCGATCGATCGTACCGCCGGCCATCAGCGTCTTGATCTCGTCGCCGCTCAGCGTCTCATATTCGAGAAGCGCTTTCGCAAGCGTCTCCAACTGCCCCCGATGCTCCTCGAGAAGGGACTTGGCGCGGCCATAACCCTGCTCGACGATGCGCCGGATCTCGCTGTCGATCGCCTGCGCGGTCTCATTCGACATGTTCTTCTGTCGATTGACCGAATAGCCGAGGAAAACCTCCTCGTCGGCTTCGGCATATTGCAGAGGTCCAAGCGCGTCGGACATGCCCCACCGGGTCACCATGTCCCGAGCGAGATTCGTCGCATAGCTGATGTCGGAAGACGCGCCGGAGCTCACCTTGTCGTAACCGAAGATCAGCTCCTCGGCGACGCGGCCGCCCATGGAGACGGCGAGGTTCGCGTACATCTTGTCGCGGTGATAGCTGTAATTGTCGCGCTCCGGCAGGCGCATGACCATGCCCAGCGCACGGCCGCGCGGGATGATCGTCGCCTTGTGGATCGGGTCGGACGCAGGCTCGTGAAGTGCGACCACCGCATGGCCCGCCTCGTGATAGGCGGTCATCCGCTTCTCGTCCTCGGTCATGACCATGGACTTGCGTTCGGTGCCCATGAGCACCTTATCCTTGGCTTCCTCGAACTCCTGAGCGGCAACGAGGCGCTTGCCCTTGCGCGCGGCGAGAAGCGCAGCCTCATTGACCAGGTTCGCAAGGTCGGCGCCGGAGAAGCCAGGGGTCCCTCGCGCGATGATGCGCGGATCGACGTCGGGCGCCAGCGGCACCTTCTTCATGTGGACCTGCAGGATCTGCTCGCGGCCATCGATGTCGGGGCGCGGAACGACGACCTGGCGGTCGAAGCGGCCCGGCCGCAGAAGGGCCGGATCGAGCACGTCCGGACGGTTGGTCGCGGCAATGATGATGATGCCTTCGTTCGCTTCGAAGCCGTCCATTTCAACGAGCAGTTGGTTGAGCGTCTGTTCGCGCTCGTCGTTGCCGTTGCCGAGCCCCGCGCCGCGATGACGTCCAACCGCATCGATTTCGTCGATGAAGACGATGCAGGGCGCCGACTTCTTGGCCTGGTCGAACATGTCGCGGACTCGGCTTGCGCCGACGCCGACGAACATCTCGACGAAGTCCGAACCGGAGATGGTGAAGAAGGGGACGCCTGCCTCGCCAGCGATCGCGCGGGCGAGAAGGGTCTTACCGGTACCGGGTGAGCCGACGAGCAAAGCACCCTTCGGGATCTTTCCGCCAAGCCGCGCAAAGCGGCCCGGGTCCTTGAGGAACTCGACGATTTCCTGAAGCTCTTCACGAGCCTCGTCGATGCCGGCGACGTCCGCGAAGGTTACGCGGCCCTGTTTCTCCGTAAGCATGCGCGCGCGGCTCTTGCCGAACCCCATTGCGCCGGAGCCTGCATTCTTCTGCATCTGGCGCATTACGAAGAAGCTGATCGCAAGGATCAGCAGGAAGGGCAGCGACTGATACAGGAGGATCAGCCAGAAGCTCGACTGCTCGGCTTCCTTCGCTTGAACCTGCACGCCCGCTTTGATCAGACGGTCGGTGACCTGTGCATCAGCCGGAGCCGTCGTGCGGAACGTCTGACCGCCCTCCAGCTTGCCGGTGATCAACTGGTTTCCGCTGGTGCTGGCTGCGGTCGTTACCGACTGGACGTTGCCTTCGTCGACCTGACGAACGAACTCGGAATAGGGAATGGCCTCCCCGGTCGCCGCCTTGGAGCCGCCGCCGATCATCTGCACGAAAACCACAAGGCCGAAGAGGATACCAACCCAGATGAGCAGGCTCTTCGCCCAGGGATTCGTCGGCTTCTTCTCGTTCATCTCGTCTCTTCCGAAGGCCCTCGGGCCGGATCAACGCCCAAGATAGGCGTTCGCACCTTAATGACAATGATACCACAAGGCGTCCCGGCGCGTGAAAATGTCTCACCGCGGCACGGCAAATGTCCGATCGGCGAACCGGCTACCGACAAATACGGATATTCGCGGCACTGCCACATGTTACTGATTTCGCGGGGTTCTGACGTAAACCCTTGCTGCAGAACCCCGCCTTCAAAGCCTGGCGGCCCGGTCTCTCCCCTCATCAACCGGGCCGCTAACTTTGCTCATCCGGAATTGCCGTCCGCTGTTTGGCACGCGTGAACCGCCATTCGGCGCCGCCTTGACATCGGACCCCGCGAAGCGTTGCCGTTCGACCGGACTCCAACTCATGTATCAGCCGGTCGAGTTCTCGGCCGCGAAGATCGTCCGGCTGCCCTTCTGTGCCCAATTCTTCTATTGCTCGGGCGACGATGCGCCGAACGATTTCTGCGGGCGCGCTGGACGGCTTGTAAGTCACCTGGCCGGCGTCTGCGCTCGCGAATCGGGTCCAATCCGTAGCCGCTGCCCACTCGATCGCGTCATCCGCGTCGGCCAGGTTCGCTGCGCTCCTCGCCAAGCCTGCCGAGTCCAGCCACGCCGCATGTGCGAGAGCCCGCCGGATTCGGACTCGCTCGTGTCGCTGATCCTCATTGCTTGGGTCGGCGAATGGCTGAACGCCAGCGGCTGCACAGACTGCCGCGAGCTCTGTTTGCCGCCAAGCAAGGAGGGGTCGCGCGAGGCCAAGATCCGGGTGGCCGGGTACGCTCGTCAGCGGCCTCATGCCGGAAAGGCCGCGGACGCCTGCACCCCTATTAAGGCGCATGATGAGCGTTTCCGCCTGATCGTCGAGATGATGCGCGGTGGCGAGGACCGGCAGGCCGCATTCGCTCATCCACGCAGCGAGCGCTCCGTATCGGACTTCGCGTGCCTTTTCCTGAAGGCCTGACTCCGGCTCGACGTCCCATTCGATGGCCAAAATGGCGTGCGGTACGTTCCGTTCTTCGCAAATGTCGGCGACGGCGTCAGCCTCTTCCCGGCTTCCCGACCGGAGCCCGTGGTCGACCGTCGCGACGGCAATCTCTCCCGGGCGCGCGGCGACAGCGAGCAATAATAGAGCCAGGCTGTCCGGTCCGCCCGACACGCCAATGCCGAAGGGCGTTCCCGGCTCGATCAGCTGATCGAGGTCGGCTCGGAATCGGTCGACGAGGTCGGTAGGGACCATATGAGGCTCCCTACCATGCTCAGGCGCACTTCGCCTGTGACTTGGCGGCAGGCAGCATGTTCTTTAGGTCGGCCCGCATCGAACTGCCGTAGACAGCTTCCAGCTCTCCATACGCCTTGCAGGCTTGGCTGGACTGGTTGAGCTTCAGCAATGCCTGGCCGAGGTAGAAGAGACTGTCGGCCGCTCGCTCGCCCTTCGGGTTCGAGCGATAATTGGCGAGCAGGACTTCCGCCGCGGCCCTCGGCTCGCCCTTATCGAGCAGAGCGCGTCCCGTGAGATTGTTTGCCCAGCTCGTGCGGCGGTGCTTGGGATAGGCAGACGTGAAGGCGCGCAGTGCACCGACCGCCTCGTCATACTTCCCTGCCTTCCAAAGCTGATAGCCTGCATCATAGGCTTCCTCGGCAGGATCGGATTCCGCCGAAGCAACCGCAGTCGTTGTCGTCGGCTTGATCGAGCTCCCGGCGGCAGGTGTGGGCTTCTGAATCGTCGGTTCAGAAGCTGTCTGAACTGGCGCGGAGCCTCCTGCCGCAAGCTGCGCTTCGAGCGCGGCGATGCGAGCGGACGAATCTTCCCTTTGCTGCTTCAGCTGCGCTTCGAGTTGGGCGATGCGGTGGCCATTCTCTTCCTCGGCCCGAAGCAGGTCCGCGATCTGCCGTTCAAGCGTGACGATGCGGTTGTCGAGGTTGGCGACCGACGCTTGAGTCGCAGGTGCTACCATCGGCGCAGCCGGATATTGCGGCTGAGCCTGCCGGTATTGTGCGGACGCGGGTGCGGCCGCAGTCAGGGCGATCGCTGCAACAGTGCCGAAATGTACGAGCTTCATGGTCCCTCCCCGGGGGAAAATCTAATCGGAACAGGTGTCTAAGCCAAGCGGCAACGTGCGTGAAAGCTTCACTCGACGGAGTTCTGGACTCCTTGCGGTGCGCTTGGCGCTGCCACCGGCGCGGTCGCGTCGGCACCTCCATTGCCGCCGCGCATGAGATCGGCGGGAGCTAGGCTGACGTTCGCCGCGACCCTCCCCGCCGGACCGACCGGCGGAGCAACAGAGCTTCCAACGGTGATCCGAAGCGCTTCGGGCTTGCCGGCTTTCAGAAGCGGCGCCGTCGCGGTCGGCGGGACCTGATAGGTCTGGCCCGGCGCCATCACACCTTCGAACAGAGTCTTTCCGCCATCCTTCACCTGGACCCAGGCTTCCTGCGTTGCGGTAAGAGTCACGGGGCCATTGGCCTGTGCAGGCTGCGTC
>Ga0207650_10001184_pt1 | contig 19164 bp, 19 predicted proteins | sample KBSS63metaG_FD_184325 | JGI IMG/M metagenome (GOLD analysis project Ga0207650, IMG submission 184325) | Switchgrass rhizosphere microbial communities from Kellogg Biological Station, Michigan, USA - KBS S6-3 metaG (SPAdes) (version 2) | ecosystem: Host-associated > Plants > Roots > Rhizosphere...
ATCAGGCGTCATCGGGGTGCGACGGGAGGCACGACATGGGAACGGTCACCACGACCGACGGCACGGAGATCTTCTACAAGGACTGGGGTTCGGGTCAGCCGATCGTGTTCAGCCACGGTTGGCCGCTGTCCGCGGACGACTGGGACAACCAGATGCTGTTCTTCCTCAAGCAGGGCTACCGGGTGATAGCCCACGACCGCCGCGGGCACGGCCGGTCCACCCAGACCGGCGACGGCCACGACATGGACCACTACGCGGACGACCTGGCGGCGGTCACCGCCCACCTCGACCTGCGCGACGCCATCCACGTCGGCCACTCGACCGGCGGCGGCGAGGTCGTGCACTACCTGGCCCGGCACGGCGAGGACCGGGTCGCGAAGGCCGCGATCATCAGCGCCGTGCCGCCGCTGATGGTGCAGACCGACGACAACCCGGGCGGCCTGCCGAAGAGCGTGTTCGACGACTACCAGACCCAGCTGGCCGCGAACCGGTCGGAGTTCTACTGGGCGGTGGCGTCCGGGCCGTTCTACGGCTACAACCGGCCGGGCGTGACGCCGTCGCAACCGATCATCATGAACTGGTGGCGGCAGGGGATGATGGGCGGCGCGAAGGCGCACTACGACGGCATCGTCGCGTTCTCGCAGACCGACTTCACCGATGACCTGAAGAAGATCACGGTGCCGGTGCTGGTGATGCACAGCGAAGACGACCAGATCGTCCCGTACGCGGACGCCGGGCCGCTGGCGGCGAAGCTGCTGCAGAACGGCACGCTCAAGACGTACTCGGGGTTCCCGCACGGCATGCCGACGACGCAAGCCGACACGATCAACGCCGACCTGCTGGCGTTCCTGCAGTCCTGAACCACGAGGTGCCCGTCCCGGGGATCTCGGTGCGCCGCCGACGATCCCCGGGACGTTCCTCAGCCGCGCCGGGTGGCCTTCCAGACCTCCTCCGAAGGCCACCGGCGCGCCCAGTCCAGCGGGACGTACGGCCAGTCCGACCGGCTGCCCTCCGGTGCCTGGATCTCCACCAGGTCGTCGACCTCGAAGCCGTGCTCGTGCAGCAACCGGATCCACGCGCCGTGCGGCAGCTGGAACTCCACGGTCCGGTCGTCGAGCAGGTGCAGCGCGGTCATGCCGAAGTAGTCGCGCAGCAGCCGGTCGCCGGCCGTGCCGCCGGTGGGCGTGCACATCGACGACAGCGGCGTGCTGGCCAGCACGAGCAGCCGGCCGCCGGGACGCAGCAACCGGGCGGCCTCCGGAACCCAGCGGCGCGGGTCGCAGGCGACCAACCCGTACTCGGAGACCAGCAGGTCGAACCGGCGGTCGGCCAGCGGCGGCCGCTCGGCGTTGGCCTGCACCAGCGGGAACGGCAGGCCGTGCTCGCGCTGCAGGGTCCGGGCGATCCGCAACTGCCGGGCGGCCAGGTCGACCCCGACCGGGCGGGCGCCGAGGCGGGCCAGCCAGGCCGACACATAGCCGGTGCCGCAGCCGAGCTCCAGCACGTCGAGGCCGGTGACGTCGTCGGGCAGCAGCCGCAGCTGCGACTCGGGGACGCTCCAGTCGCCCCATACCGGAGCCGGCTCGGCCCATCGCCGGCGGCCGTGGGCGAGCTGGTCGCCGTAGGCTCCGACGTCCGGCGCGAGACCTTCCCAGAACGCCCGGTTCGCGGCCAGATACTCCTCGGCGACTGCCACCCAGACATCAGACGCCAAAACCGGCACGCCGGTCAACCCGACCGCACCGTAAGCCAGCTCCTCGGCGCCACCGCGCGGCGCGTCCGGCCCGACCATCGGGGTCGCGTCCCGCTCGGTGAGCACCTGTCCCGGCTTGAGCAGCACGATGCCGGAGGCGAGCAGGAACGGGCGGTCCGAACCCTCCAGCTGGCCGCCGAGACCGGCGTCACGATCTTCCGGGTCGGGTTCGAGAAGTGGATCGCCCGGTCCGCGGGCACCCTGGCGCGCTGCATCCAGGAGACGCTCGACGAGCTGAAGACCCTGACCACCGGGGTCTGACGATCTCATCCGGGCGGGCTGAGGACATCGCGCGCCGATCCGGGCTGTGCTGGGCCCCGGCCGCCCGGTGCGAAGGAGCGCGACATGGCAGAGCAGGAGGAGACCGTCTTCCTCTACGTCGGTACCTACGGCGACGAGGCGACAGCTCACAACGACTACCAGCTGGTCAAGGAGCTGCACGAAGCGAAGGCGGTCGGGTCGTACGACGCCGTGGTCGTCCGCCGGGACGCCGAGGGCAAGATCCACGTGAACAAGGACGAGACCGCGGTCCGCCGCGGGGGCTGGGGCGGCGCGGCCGCCGGCGCGGTGGTCGGGCTGATCTTCCCGCCGGCCGTGCTGGGCGCCGCGGTGGCCGGAGCGGCCGTCGGCGCCGTGGGCGGGCACCTGCGCCGCGGCCTGTCCCACAAGGACGTCGACGAGCTCGGCGACCTGCTCGCGCTCGGCGAGGCGGCGCTCGTGGTGGTGGGCCGCAGCACGCTGGCCGACGTCCTGGACCAGGGCCGGCTGAACGCCGCCCGGCACGTCTACAAGCAGCTGGGCGTCAAGCCCGAGCACATCGACGAGGCGGTCCGCGACGCCGTCCGCGAGATGGGCTGACCCGCCGGCCGCACCGACGCGCGTCGGTGCGGCCGCCGCCTGCGCCCACCGGGGTCCGCCGTGACCTGCCCGCCGGGCCCTGACAGGGTGAGCGGGTCGGATCGAGTGAGCACGGTGCGAGGAGGAGTGGCGTGGGCCTGCACATCCGCAACACGGACCTGCCGGGGAACGACGTCTCACGGACGTTCCTCGGGCGCGACCACGGCGGCGTGCCGGTGTCGTTCTTCGTCCAGGCCAGCCCGCCCGGCCACGGTCCCGGACCGCACACCCACCCGTACGCCGAGGTGTTCGTGCTGCACGAGGGGTCGGGCTCGTTCCTGGCCGGTGACCGGACGATCGAGGCGACCGGCGGCTCGGTCGTGGTGGTGCCGCCCGGCGAGCTGCACGGGTTCACCGCGTCCGGCACCGGCCCGTTGCGGATGACCTGCATCCACGTGAACGACCGGATGATCACGAAGTGGGCGGACCAGGACTGACCGGCCGAGATGTCGATCCGGTCGGCCGGCGATCGTGGTGTCGGTGTGGGGCGGCACCGAGCGGCCCCGGACGGAGGACACCACCATGCGTACGGTGATCGTGAACACGTTCCTCACCCTCGACGGGGTCATGCAGGCCCCGGGTGGGCCGGAGGAGGACGAGGAGGGCGGCTTCGCCTACGGCGGCTGGTCGGCGACCTACTGGGACGACCGGATGGGCCAGGTCATGGGCGAGGCGTTGAGCCGGCCGTTCGACCTCCTGCTCGGGCGCAAGACGTACGACATCTTCGCCGGCTACTGGCCGACCGCGACCGAGGAGGGGGCCAAGCCGCTCAACGACGCGACCAAGTACGTCGCGTCCCGCGGCCGCCCGGCGCTGGACTGGGCGACGTCGGTCCGGATCGAGGGCGACGCAGCCGAGGGTGTGGCCGCGCTGAAGCGGACCGACGGGCCCGAGCTGCAGGTGCACGGCAGCGGCGACCTGCTGCAGACGCTGATCCGGCACAACCTGGTCGACCGGTACCGGCTGTGGGTCTTCCCGGTCGTGGTCGGCTCCGGCAAGCGACTGTTCGCCGGCGGGACGATCCCGGGCAAGCTGCGGCTGGTCGACAGCGTCGTGTCGACGACCGGCGTCGTCATCGGCACGTACGAACCGGCTGGCGAGATCGAGACCGGCTCGTTCGGCTGACGGCCGGTGCGCCGGCGGCCCGCCCGGCCGCCGGCGCTTGATCGGTGTTGTTCCGTATCGATCCAGCACGCGACGGTGAGCCACAGCCGATCTCCCGCAGACGAGAGGACGTGCACGGGGTGGACATGAAACTCGAGGTCGTCGTCGTACCGGTGGCCGATGTCGACCGGGCGAAGGCCTTCTACACGGGCCTGGGCTGGCGGCAGGACGCCGACTTCGTCGGCGGGCCCGACTTCCGGGTCGTCCAGGTGACGCCGCCCGGCTCCACCTGCTCGGTGATCTTCGGCACCGGGGTCAGCACCGCCCCGCCGGGCTCCGCCGACGGGCTGCACCTGGTGGTGACCGACATCGAGGCGGCCAGGGCCGACCTGGTCGCGCACGGTGCCGACGCCAGCGAGGTCTTCCACGACACCGGCGGTGTGTTCCACCACGCCGGGACCGCGGACCGCGCGCCCGGACCCGATCCGGACCGGCGCAGCTACTCCTCGTTCGTCTCGTTCCGCGACCCGGACGGCAACGGCTGGGTGCTGCAGGAGATCACCACCAGGTTGCCCGGCCGGGTGACCACGCCCACCACGTACCAGTCCGCGGCGGAGCTCGCCGACGCGATGCGGCGGGCGTCGCAGGCGCACGGCAAGCACGAGGAGCGGATCGGCAAGGCCGACCCGGACTGGCCGGACTGGTACGCCGACTACATGGTGCGCGAGCAGGCCGGGCAGGAGCTGCCGACGTGAGCGACTTCGACGTCATCGTGATGGGCGCCGGCTCGCCGGGCGAGCACTGCGCCGGCGAGCTGGTCGACGGCGGGCTCCGGGTCGCGGTGGTCGAGCGCGAGCTGGTGGGCGGCGAGTGCTCCTACTACGCCTGCATCCCGTCGAAGACCCTGCTGCGCCCCGGCGAGGCCGTGCACGGGGCCAGGGAGGCGGCCGCCACCGCCGACGTGATCGTCCCGGCGGCGCTGGCCTGGCGGGACTTCATGGTCTCCGGCTATTCCGACGCCGGCGCCGAGGGCTGGCTGAAGACCAAGGGCATCCGGCTGCTGCGCGGCAGCGGCCGGCTGGCCGGCACCGGCGCCGTCGAGGTGGACGGCGAGCGGCACACGGCCGGGCACGTCGTCCTGGCCACCGGAGCCGACCCGGTCATCCCGCCGGTACCGGGGCTGCGGGAGCTGGCCGGGGTGTGGACCAACCGCGAGGTGACCGGCATGACGGCGGTCCCGCGCCGGCTGCTGGTGCTCGGCGGCGGGCCGGTCGGCACGGAGATGGCGCAGGCGGTCCGCCGGCTCGGCGGCGAGGTCACGCTCGTCGTCGGCGGCGACCGGGTGCTGCCGCGCGAGCCCGCGCCGCTGGGCGAGGCGCTCGGCGAGGTGCTGCGCCGGGACGGGATCGAGCTGGCCTTCGGTGCGAAGGCGACCGCCGCCCGCCGCGACGGCGAGGACTACGTGCTGGTCCTGGACGACGGGCGGGAGCTGCGCGGCGACCGGCTGCTGGTCGCGACCGGCCGCCGGCCGCGGATCACCGGCCTCGGCCTGGAGACGGTCGGCGTCGAGGCCGGTCCGCACGGCATCCCGGTGGACGCGCAGCTGCGGGCGGGCGAGCGGCTGTGGGCGATCGGCGACGCCACCGGGATCTACCAGCTCACCCACGTCGGCAAATACCAGGGCGAGGTGGTCGCGGCGAACATCCTCGGCGAGTCGCGGGAGGCGAACTACGAGGCGGTGCCCCGGGTGGTCTTCACCGACCCGGAGGCGGCCGTGGTCGGGTCCGGCGAGGGCCGGTTCACGGCGACCGTGCCGATCTCGGAGGTGGCCAGGACCGCGACCTACACCCGGGCGTACGCGGAGTCGAACGGGTTCCTCACCCTGCTCAGCGACGGGGAGCGGCTCACCGGCGCGTACGCGCTGGGGCCGGAGGCCGGGGAGTGGCTGCAGCAGGCCACGCTCGCCATCCGGGCGCGCGTCCCGATCGGCGTGCTGCGCGACACGATCCAGCCGTTCCCGACGTTCTCCGAGATCTACGTCGCGGCTCTGAAGGCGCTGCACGGGAAGATCGCGGCGGCCGCCGGGGCCGCGAGGTGAGCGGTGAGCCGGCGCTGGCCGGCCAGACCGTCCTGGTGATCGGCGGCAGCTCCGGCATCGGGCTGGAGACCGCCAGGCAGGCCCGGACGGAAGGGGCCGAGGTCGTGCTCACCGGCCGCGACCCGGACCGGCTGCGGGGCGCGGCGGCCGACGTCGGGGCGGTGCGGACCGAGGCGTTCGACGCGACCGACTTCGACCGGCTGGAGCGGTTCTTCGTCGAGCTGCCGGGGCCGGTCGACCACGTGGTGGTCACTGCCGGCAGTCCCTACTACGCGCCGCTGTCCGAGATGGACGTCGCGCAGGCGCGCCGGGACACCGACACGCACCTGTGGCTGCCGGTCTACGTGGCCAAGCTCGCGGTCGGCCGGGTCCGCCCGGGCGGCTCGCTGCTGCTGTTCAGCGGCACCGGCGGCCGGCGTACCGCGGTGGGGCTGTCGCTGGTGTCCACCCTGACCGCCGGGCTGCCCGCGCTGACGAGGAGCCTCGCGCTGGAGATCGCCCCGATCCGGGTCAACCTCATCGCGCCGGGGTTCGTCGACACGCCGCTGTCCGCGTCGCTGCTCGGCGACCAGCTGGAGGACCGGCGGGAGCAGCTGCGCTCGACGCTGCCGATCCGGCGGGTGGTCGGGCCGGCGGACGTCGCCGCGCTGTCCGTGCACGTCATGGTCAACACCGCGCTGACCGGCGCTACGTTCGACGTCGACGGCGGCCAGCAACTCGTCCACGGCTGACCGCCGGTCGGCCGCGGTCAGTCGAGGGCTTCGATGATGCGGATGTCGCGCTCGGCGGCGTCGCCGAGCACCGCCAGCGCCTCCTGGTAGGCCGGGCTCTCGTACGCCGCGACGGCCGCCTCGACGCTGGGGTACTCGATCAGCGACGTGCGCAGCGTGCTGCCGTGCTCGAACGCGGCGCCCGGCACGCCGCGGGCCAGGAACCGCCCGCCGGCCGCCTCCATGGCCGGCCCGGCCAGCCGCGCGTACGAGGCCAGCCGCTGCTCGTCGTGGATCGCGGTGAACATGTTGATCCAGTAGGCCTTGGACATCGGCCGATGGTACGGAGGGCACCGGCCGGCGCCCGAGAGGCCGGCAGGACGCGGGTAGGGTCGGGATCATGTCCGAGTCGCGACCCCTCAACGCCGGGCTGGCCGGCACCATCGACGTCGGCGGCGACCTGACGGTCAACCGCCTCGGCTTCGGAGCGATGCGGATCACCGGGCACGGCATCTGGGGTCCGCCGCCGGACCGGGACGTGGCGAAGGCGGTGGTCCGCCGGGCGGTCGAGCTCGGCGTGAACTTCATCGACACCGCCGACTCGTACGGGCCGCACGTGAGCGAGGAGATCCTGGCCGAGGCGCTCCACCCGTACCCGGAGGACCTCGTCATCGCGACCAAGGGCGGGCTGGAGCGCACCGGGCCGGGGAGGTGGCCGGCCAACGGTCGGCCCGAGCACCTGGTCGAGGCCTGCGAGGGCAGCCTGCGCCGGCTCCGGCTGGAGCAGATCCCGCTCTACCAGTTCCACCGGCCTGACCCGCGGGTGCCGCTGGAGGACTCCATCGGCGCGCTGGTCGGCCTCAAGGAGCAGGGCAAGATCCGGCACATCGGGGTGTCCAACGTCAGCGAGGAGCAGCTGCGCCGGGCGCAGAAGCTGACGCCGGTGGTGTCCGTCCAGAACCGGTACAACCTGGACGACCGCCAGTCCGAGTCGCTGGTCGACCTGTGCGAGCAGGAGCGGCTGGCGTTCCTGCCGTGGGCGCCGATCCAGAACCTCGACGGCAACCCGGTCGTGCAGGAGGTCGCCGACCGGCACGGCGCCACCCCGCGGCAGATCGTGCTGGCCTGGCTGCTGGCCCGCTCGCCCGTGGCGCTGCCGATCCCCGGCACCGGCTCGGTCGCGCACCTCGAGGAGAACGTCGCGGCCGCCGCGATAGAGCTGACCCCGGCGGAGGTCGGCGCGCTCACCGGCGCGGCGTAGTCCGGGGTCAGGCGGCCTGCAGCGCCTGCTGGTAGAGGTGTTGCACATCGGCGCCGAAGTACGGGCTGTAGCTCACGTCGTCGGTGTCGCCGCCCAGCTGGTAGCCGCCGATCACGCCGACCACCGTCCAGGTCTGGGCGTCACGGTCGAAGTCGGTGAGCCACGGCGTCCCGCTGGTGCCGGGCGCGTAGCCGGTGCAGGCGACCCGCAGCTGGCCGTCGGCGCGCCGGGTCATCGTGCCGAGGCAGGTGAGCGGGTCGTCGGCGCCGTCCGGGTAGCCGGTCAGCCGCACGGTGCCGCTGCCCGGCGTGCCGAACGCGATCCGCTCGGCCCCGACCACGTCGGTCACCCGCTTCCCGTCCCGCGGTGCGAGCTCGATGAACGCGACGTCGAGGTCGGGGTCGGCGCCGCCGGTCCAGCGCGGGTCGAGGGTGACCCGGGCCGCCTTCCACACCCCGTACGGCGCGGTCCCGTTCCGGTAGGCCGGCGCGTACTCCAGGTCGGCGTAGGCGGCCGGGCCGGGGCCGGACGTGACGCAGTGTGCGGCGGTGACGACCAGGTCGGCGGCGCCGCCGGAGACGACCGTGCCGGAGCAGAAGTGGCCGCCGCTGCCGGCCCGCAGCAGCGCCCCGGCGTGCCGCGCGGCCTGCTCGGACGCGACCCGGCCGATGCCGTCGGGGGAGGGTGGGGGTGGTGTGGCGGGTGCGGGCCTCGACGACGTGCACGCGGCCAGCACGAGGACGAGCAGCACCGCCGCGGCTGCCGGCCACCGTCGCGTCACCCGACGGACGTTAGCCAGGTCTGCTGTGCGGCGGCTGGGCCCCGGCCGATTCGTACCGGTAGCCGTAGCCGCGCAGGGTGTGGATCGGGTCGCCGGGCAGGCCGGCGGCGGCGAGCTTACGGCGGAGCGCGAGCACGTGCATGTCCAGCGTCTTCGTCGAGCCGGACCAGTTCTCGTCCCAGACGTCGGCCATCAGCCGGTCCCGGGTGAGCGCCTCGCCGGCGTTGCGGACGAGCACCGCCAGCAGGTCGAACTCCTTGGGCCGCAGCGCGACCTCGGCGCCGTCGACGGTCACCCGCCGGCTGCGCGGGTCGAGCCGCAGCGGGCCGACCACGGTCGGCTGCTCGGAGCCGGACCCGCCGCCGCGGCGGAGGTGGGCGCGGACCCGGGACAGCAGCTCGAGCAGCCGGAACGGCTTGGTGAGGTAGTCGTCGGCGCCGGCGTCGAGACCGAGCACCACGTCGATCTCGTCGGTGCGGGCGGTGAGCATGACGATGATCGTGTCGGCCAGGCGGGCGCGCAGCCGCCGGCACAGCGCGGTGCCGTCGATGTCGGGCAGGCCGAGGTCGAGCAGCACCAGGTCGACCCGCTCGCCCCGGCCGACGTGGTCGAGCGCGGCCCGTCCGGTGCGGGCCCAGCGCACCTGGTGACCCTGGCCGGCGAGCGCCGCGGCGAGCTGGTCGCCGATGTCCGGGTCGTCCTCGACCAGGAGCAGCTCAGCCACCGGTCGAGTATCCCGCCGGCGACGACTGCGGCAGCAACAGCGTGACGGTCGGGCCCGGGCCGGGTTCGGCGACGGTCAGCCGGGCGCCGATCGACTCGGCCAGGTCGCGGGCCAGGGCAAGGCCGATCCCGTTGCCGCGGGCGCGCGGGTTGCGCCGCCGGAACGCGCCGGCGAGCACGGCCGGGTCGAACCCGCCGCCCTCGTCGCGGACGTCCACCGCCACGCCGCCGCCGGCCGTGCGGGCGGCGACGGTGACCGTGCCCGCGCCGTGCTCCAGGGCGTTGCTGACCAGCACGTCGAGCACCTGGTTGAGCACGGCGGTGGTGGCGGCGGCGGCCGGCAGGCCCGGGTCGATCGCCAGGTCGAGGGTGCGCCGGCGGGCCCGGGCCAGCTCGCCCCAGCGGCCGGCGCGGGCGGCGACCATGACGGCGCCGACGTCGATCGGCTCGACCGGGGCGAGCGGATCCCGGGACCGGGTGAGCACCTCGGCGACGGTGGCCTCGACCCGCTCGGCCCGCCGGAGCGCTTCCCGGATGGCGGTGTCGCGGTCCGCGTCCGGGGTGAGCAGCACCCGCTCCAGGCCCAGGCGCAGCGCGGTCAGCGGCGTCCGGACCTGGTGCGAGGCGTCCGCGGCGGCCGAGCGGGCCTGCTCGAGCAGCGCGCCGAGGCGGCGGGCGGTCGCCTGCAGCGCGCGGCCGGCCTCGGCCGCCTCGTAGATCGCGGCCGGGCGGGGCTCGATCGCGAAGTCGCCGGCGCCCAGTGCGTGCGCGACCCTGGTCATCTCCTCCAGCGGCGCCGCGATCCGGGCGGCCCGCCGGCGGGCCAGTGCCCAGGAGAACGCGAGCACGGCGGCGGCGAGCCCGGCCATCACCGCGAAGGTGAGCCAGGTGTCGTCGAGCACATCCGAGTAGGGCAGGGCGGCGCGGACGACGACGTCCTGGCCGTCGGCCCGCACCGGCACCGCGGCCTCGAGGTCGCCGCCGGCCAGGTCGTGCTCCTCGTCCCGGTTGGCGGCGACCCGCACGGCAAGGCCGCTGTGTTCCGGGCCGGAGCCGATCAGCCGGGTGCCGTCGGCCCGGTATGCGGCCAGCCGGATGCCGGCGTGCCGGACCGGGGGGAGGGCGTAACCGGCGCCGGGCGGGCGGCCGGGCCGCAGCGCGTCGCCGGACAGGTAGCCGGCCCCCCGGCTGGCCTCGGCCGACAGCCGGCCGAACGCTTCGTCCTCGTACAGCCGGGCGGCGGCGACCGCGAGCGGGACTGCGAACAGGGTGACCGCGAGGATCGCGACCAGCATGATCGCCGAACCGACCGCCCGCCGGACCGGCACGGTCTTGCCGCGTGCCGGGGCGGCCGGTCTGGCCTGGTCGGGCTCGGGCTCCGGCTGCTCGACGGCGAGCAGGGTATCGTTCACGCTCACGCCGTCCACGGTGGCACGGGTTGTGCAGGTCGGCGCCCGCGTTGACGGTCCGTTGACCGAGGAGTTCCCGGCCGTTGGCCGGGCCTTTCGTACAGTTGGGTCGTCCGACACCGGGCCGGGTCGCACCGGCGATCCCGCACCGCAGGAGGACCACGACGTGACCCGGTCGACCGTGACCCTCGACGCGACCCGCCGCACCCGCTCGCGGCTGTCGGCGCGCTGGCCGTTGTCGCGGTGGCGGTTGTCGCACTGGCCGGTGTCGCGGTGGCCTGGGGTGGCATCGCGGGCGGCGTCCGTGGTGGCGGCTGCGACGTGGTTGCTGGGGATCATCACGGTGGCCAGCGCGTTGGTGCCGCCGGACCGGGCCCGGCTGCGACTGCTCACCGAGCTGCTGCCCTACCAGGCGGCCGACGCGGCGGCGGCGGTCGCGGCCGCGCTCGGGGTGCTGCTGCTCTACCTGGCCGGTGGGCTGCGCCGGCGCAAGCGCCGGGCCTGGGTGGCGGCGGTCGTCGTGACCGCGGTGGTGGCGCTGTCCCACCTGGCCAAGGGGCTCGACGTCGAGGAGGCGACCGCCTCGGCGCTGGTGCTCGGCCTGCTGCTCGGCTGCCGGCGCGAGTTCGGGGCGGAGGCCGACCCGGTCGGGCGGCGGCTGGCGGTGCGGCGGTTCGTCCAGCTGGCCGGGCTGGGCGTGGCACTCGGGATGCTGCTGCTGCAGGCGTATTCCGGCCAGCTCGCGGGCCGGCCGTCGCTGCGCACCCAGCTGACCGAGGTGCTGGTCGGGCTGGTCGGCGTCACCGGCCCGGTCGGGTTCACCTCGGACCGCGCGGCGGACCTGGTCGGGGCGACGCTGCTCGGCTTCGGGCTGCTCACCGCGTTCGTGACGGCCTATTTCGCACTGCGCCCGGCCGAGCCCCTCGCGCTGCTGGACCCGAGCGACGAGCAGCGGCTGCGCGGCCTGCTCGACCGGCACGGCCGGCGCGACTCGCTCGGCTACTTCGCGCTGCGCCGGGACAAGAGCGTGGTGTTCTCGCCGTCGGGCAAGGCGGCGGTGACCTACCGCGTGCTGCACGGGGTGCTGCTGGCCAGCGGCGACCCGGTCGGCGACCCGGAGGCGTGGCCGGGGGCGATCGAGGCGACGCTGCGGTTGGCCCGCCGGTATGCCTGGACGCCGGCGGTGATCGGCTGCGGCGAGCGCGGCGCGACCGTGTGGACCCGGTCCGGCCTCAACGCGTACGAGCTCGGCGACGAGGCGGTCCTCGACGTGCCGGCGTTCAGCCTGGACGGGCGGCCGATGCGCGGTATCCGGCAGGCCGTGGCCCGGGTGCAGCGCGCCGGGATCACGTCGACGGTCCGGCGTGCCCGCGACGTCCCGGCGGCCGAGCTGGTCGAGCTGGCCGCGGCCGCGGACGCCTGGCGCGGCAGCGGGGTCGAGCGCGGCTTCTCGATGGCGCTGTCCCGGCTCGGCGATCCCACCGATCCCGACTGCGTGCTGGTCACGGCCCGGCGGCCGGACGGGTCGCTGTGCGGCCTGCTGCACTTCGTCCCGTGGGGGTCGGACGGGCTGTCGTTGGACCTGATGCGTCGGGCCCGGGACGCCGACAACGGGATCAACGAGTTCATGGTCGTGGCGCTGGCGGGCCAATGTGGCGGCCTCGGCGTCACCCGGCTGTCGCTGAACTTCGCGGTCATGCGGGCGGCGCTGGAGAACGGCGAGCGGATCGGCGCCGGTCCGGTGGCGCGACTGTGGCGCTCGATGCTGCTGCTCGCCTCCCGCTGGTGGCAGATCGAGACCCTGCACCGCTTCAACGCCAAGTTCCAGCCCGGCTGGCAGCCGCGCTACCTCTGCTACGAGTCCGGCCGGCAGCTGCCCCGGGTCGCGCTGGCCGCGCTGGAGGCGGAGGCGTTCCTCGTTCCGCCGGGCATCGTCCGGCTGGCGCTGCGGCGCGGCGCAGCGCAGCCACTGGTCGACGCGGATCTCCGGCCCCGGACCGGCCTCGGCGGGCCACTCGCCGGCCATCATCGCGCCGACCCGGTCGGGGCCGGCGGTCGCGGCCGGGAGCCGGCGCGGCCGGGAGCCGGCGCGGCCGACGGCGCCGGCCGGGCACGCCGCGATGGTGGCGTCGAGACCCGGTGAGGCGGACCGGTTCGCGACCGACCTGACATCCTCGAGCACGAGCGCGCGGGGCTCGAGCCGGCCCGACCGGCCGGACACTCCGATGTAGACGATCCGGCCGGCCGGCTCGACCATCCAGGGGGACGACAGGAAGGGACGGTGCCCGTGGAGCTCCGCAGCGCGCAGTGGTATGCCGGCGATGGACGGTCCGCCTTCATCCATCGGGCCTGGATGCGTCGTGGCGTGCCGGCCGACGCGTTCGGCCGGCCGCAGATCGCGATCGCCAACACCGCATCGGATCTGACCCCGTGCAACCGGCATCTGACCGAGGTGGCCGTCTCCGTGCGGGACGGCGTGCTGTCGGCCGGAGGCGTGCCGCTGGAGCTGCCGGTCGTGTCGCTGGGCGAGACCCAGGTGCGGCCGACCGCGATGCTCTGGCGCAACCTGGCCGCGATGGCCACCGAGGAGATGCTGCGGGCGAACCCGATCGACGGCGTCGTGCTGCTCGGCGGCTGCGACAAGACGATCCCGTCGCTGCTGATGGCGGCCGGGTCGGTCGACCTGCCGTCGGTCGTGGTGCCGGGCGGGCCGATGCTGACCGGCACGTTCCGCGGCGTGCCGCTCGGCTGCGGCACCGACGTGTGGCGGCTGTCGGAGGAGGTGCGCGCGGGGAGGCTCGCGCCGGAGGCGTTCGCCCGGTCCGAGTCGGCGATGGTTCGCAGTCGCGGGCACTGCAACACGATGGGCACCGCGTCGACGATGGCCCTGGTCGCCGAGGCGCTCGGCACGGTCGTGCCCGGTGTCGCCGGGACGCCGGCGCCGGACAGCCGGCTGTTGGAGGCGGCGCACGAGACCGGGCGGCTGGCGGTGGAGCTGGTCGCGTCCGGCCGGCGACCCCGCTCGTTCCTGACCCGGGCGTCGTTCCACAACGCGATCGTGGCGCTGGCGGCGATCGGCGGGTCGACCAACGCGGTGGTGCACCTGCTGGCGATCGCCGGCCGGCTCGGGGTCGACCTCACGCTCGACGACTTCGACCGGATCGGGTCGCGGGTGCCGGTGCTGGTGGACCTGCTGCCGGCCGGGCGGTTCCTGATGGAGGACTTCCACCGGGCCGGCGGCCTGCTGGCGGTGCTGCGCGAGGTCCGCGACCTGCTCGACCCGACCGCGCTCACGGTGACCGGGCGGCCGCTGGTGGACCACCTGGACGACGCGCCGATCTGGGACACCGAGGTGATCCGTCCCCGCTCGGCGCCGCTGGTCGCCGAGGGCGGGATCGCCGTGCTCCGCGGCAACCTCGCGCCGGACGGCGCGGTGGTCAAGCCGGCGGCGGCGTCGCCGCACCTGCTCCGGCACCGCGGCCGGGCGCTGGTGTTCGACTCGATCGAGGACTTCAACACCCGGATCGACGACCCGGACCTCGACGTCGACGCCGACTCGGTGCTGGTGCTGCGCGGCTGCGGGCCGAAGGGATATCCCGGCATGCCGGAGGTGTCGAACCTGCCCCTGCCGCCCAAGCTGCTTGCGCAGGGCGTGCGGGACATGGTGCGGGTCTGCGACGGGCGGATGAGCGGCACCGCCTATGGCACGGTGGTGCTGCACGTGGCGCCGGAGGCGGCCGCCGGTGGGCCGCTCGCGCGGATCCGGACCGGAGACATGATCAGCCTCGACGTCGCCGCCCGTCGCATCGACGTCGACCTGCCGGACGAGGAGCTGGCCGCACGCACGCCGAGCGAGGCGGCGGTGGCGGGCTATGCACGCCCGACCCGCGGCTGGGAGCGCCTCTACATCGACCACGTCGGGCAGGCCGACACCGGGGCCGACCTTGACTTCCTCCGCGGGTCGAGCGGCTCGATCGTGACCCGCGACTCGCACTGAGCCCGGCGTGGCGCTCATCGGAGGGTGTTGAGGTAGCGGAGTACGGCGAGGACCCGGCGGTTGTCGGCGTCGGCGGCCGGGAGGTCGAGCTTGGTGAAGATCGCACTCACGTGCTTCTCCACGCTGCGGCCGGCCAGGTGCAGCGTCTCGGCGATCGCGACGTTGGACCGGCCCTCGGCGATGAGGCCGAGGATCTCCCGCTCGCGGTCGGTGAGCCGGGCCAGCCCCGCGTCGATCGCCGCCGCCGAGATCAGCTGCCGGACCACCTCGGGGTCGAGGACGGTGCCGCCGTCGACCAGCCGGTGCAGCGCCTCGATGAACGCGTCCGTGCTGACGATGCGGTCCTTGAGCAGGTAGCCGACCCGGGCGGTGTCGTCGGCCAGCAGCTGGCGCGCATAGCTGGTCTCGACCCACTGGGAGAAGACGAGCACCGCGGTCTCCGGCCGGTCGGTCCGGATCCGGATGGCGGCGCGGACGCCCTCGTCGGTGTGCGTGGGCGGCATCCGCACGTCGAGCACCGCGACGTCCGGCCGGTGCTCGTGCACGGCCGCGACCGCGCCGTCGGCGTTGTCGACCGCCCCGACGACGTCGATGCCGTGGTCGGCGAGCAGCAGCGAGATGCCGTCCCGCAGCAGCGGGTTGTCCTCGGCGATCACCGCGCGCATGCTCACCCCTCCTTCGCCAGCGTCATCGTCACCGCGGTCGGCCCACCGGGCGGGCTGTGCACGCGTAGCGTGCCGTCGAGGGCGGCCGCGCGGCGGGCCAGGCCGGCCAGCCCGGTGCCGCCGCCGTCGAGGGTCGCCCCGCCGCGGCCGTCGTCGGTCACCTCGAGCAGGAAGCATCCCGGCTCCTCGGCCAACCGCAGCCGCGCCCTGGTCGCACCGGCGTGCCGGGTGACGTTGGTCAGCAGCTCGGCAAGGCTGAAGTAGAGCGTGCTCGCAGTGGCCGCCGGCGGCTCGCTGGTCAGCTCGACGGCGGTCTCGACCGGCACCGGGCTGCGGGCGGCAAGGGTCGCGACCGCGGTCGGCAGCCCGGCGTCCAGCGCCGGTGGGTGGATGCCGCGGACGATGTCGCGCAGCTCGCCCAGCGCGTCGGTCACCGTCTCCTGGGCGCCGGCGACGAGCGCCCGCACCTCGGGATCGGTGACCCGGTGGCGGATCCGGCCGAGCGTCACGCCGAGCGAGACCAGCCGGGCCTGGGTACCGTCGTGCAGGTCGCGCTCCAGCCGGGACAGGACGGTGGCCGCGTCGGCGGCCAGCAGGGCCCGGCTCGTCTGCAGCTCGGCGATCCGGGTCCGGTCGGGGCTGGGCTCGAGCAGCGCGCGGACCATTACGCGATCGAGGCTGACCAGCAGGCGCAGGAACCACGGCCAGACCAGCAGGACGCCGACCGCCTGCAGCACGTAGAGCCAGGTGCCGGCCCAGCCGGGGTCGTCGATCTCGCCGAAGCCGGTCGGGGTGAGCCACCACCAGACCGGAGAGGTGAGGAACGCCAGCCCGACGGCGAGGGAGACGGCGGCGATGTAGGCGGCGAGCGCGGTCACCGGCAGCGTGACGAAGCAGTAGAGCAGGGCACGCCAGCCCGCGCCGTCGAGCAGGACCGCCCGGGCCCAGCGCAGCCGGCCGTGGTCGCGTCGCACCGGTGGCGGCAGCGGCCAGTGCCAGCCGACGATCCGCGCCGGCCAGCGGAAGGCCCGGTTGGCCACCCGGGCCAGCAGCAGCACGCCGACCAGCAGTGGCAGCCCGACGGTGAACAGCGACAGCACCGACGCGACCGCACCGAGCAGGGCGAGCGCGAACGCCGGCACCGCCGGCAGCAGGCTCGCCAGGACGTAGCCGAACTCGCGCCAGGTGCGGCCGTCGACCGGCGCCCGCAGGATCCGGCGGATCACGGCTCCACCCCGGCCGCCTCGATCGCCGGCTGGCGCAGCAGCACTGCCGCCGGCGCCACCATGCCCAGCGCGACCAGCCCGAACACCCCGAGGACGAACGCCGCGAGCCAACCCGCGGGCAGGTAGGGCAGGAAGGTGCCCAGCGCGCCGTGCAGCAGCGGCAGCAGCGTCACCGCCGCCACGCACGCCGCCGCGAGCAGCGCCGTCCCGGTCACGACCAGAGCCTCGCAGGTCAGCACGCCGAGCACGCGGCCGCGGGTGGCGCCGGCGAGCCGGAGCGCGGCCAGCTCTCCGCGTCGGCTGAGCACCATGGTGATCAGCGCGTTGACGGCCGCGACCGCGGCGAACGCCACAAAGACCGCGATTCCCGAGTAGTCCAGCCAGATGTCGGCGGCCGGGTCCGCGGTGCCCCGCACGTGCGCGGCGGTGGTGTGCGCGGTGATCTTGATCGCCGCGAACCCGACCGACAGCACCAGCGGCACCAGCGCCGCGGACAGCGCCCTCGCCCGCACCGCGACGTTGTCGGCGGCCAGCGCGCCGACCCGGCCGAACGGCCGCGCCAGCGGCGCGGCGACCCGCAGCAGCGCCGGCCCGAGCAGTCCGGCGCCCACGCACAGCGCCAGCACCACGAGCAGGCCGAGGTCCTCCGCCTGGTCCGCCGACAGCGTCGAGGCCGCCACCGCCAGCACGGTGCCACCGACCGCGAGCAGCACGCCGAGCCCGGTCCGCACCGGCCCGAAGGTCCGGCGCGGCACCGCCGTCTCGGTCAGCGCCACCGCCGGGCGCACCCGGGCCGGCCGCACGGCCGCGGCGAGCGCGCCGAGCACGCCGGCGCCGAGCGCGACACCCAGCGCCGCCGGCCACGCGACGGCGCTGAACCGGAAGGCCACCGCGGTGGGGACCACGCCGTGCCCGGCGAGGCTGCCGACCCAGGCCCGGCAGGCCAGCGTGCCGAGCAGGACGCCGGCGAGCGCCGCCGGGATCGCCACGACGGCGGCCTGGATCGCGACCGCGCGCCGGACCCGGCCCGGGGTCGCGCCGGCCGTGCGCAGCAACGCGATGTCGCGGCCCTGCCGCGCGATCGTCGCCGCCATCGTGACGGCCACGATGAGGATCGACAGATAGATCCCGAGCAGGACGAGCACCGTCGCGAAGTCGGCCGCATCGGTCGCGGCCAATGCCCGCCTGCCGGCCGCGTCGAGGCCGGCGCCGCCGAACGAGGCCTGCGCGCCGACGCCGGCGCTGACCACCGCCGCGCCGAGCGTCAGCGTCGCGACCGGCCCGGCGAACGACCACGGGTGCTTGCGCAATGCCTGCCGGGTCAGCCCTGCGCTCATGCCGGCACCGTGACGGCCGGGGTTGAGACCGCGCGCAACCGGGCGGCGATCTCGGCGGCGTCGGGCGTGGGGGAGTCGGCGACGAGCCGGCCGTCGCGCAGCAGCACCAGCCGGTCGCTCACCGCCGCCGCGAGCGGGTCGTGGGTCACCATCACCACGGTCAGCCCGTCCCGGTCGACCGCGTCCCGCAGCAGCCGCAGCACCTGCCCGCCGGTGGTCGGGTCGAGCGAACCGGTGGGCTCGTCGGCGAACACCACCTCCGGCGCGGTGACCAGCGCGCGGGCGATCGCCACCCGCTGCCGCTGACCGCCGGACAGCTCGCCGACCGGCCGCCGCTCCAGCCCGGCGAGGCCCACCCGGGCCAGCACCTCGGCCAGCGGCCGGCCGCGCGGGCCGCCCAACCGGAACGGGAGCAGCACGTTCTGCCGGACGGTCAGCTCGGAGAGCAGGTTGTAGGACTGGAAGACGAACCCGATCCGGTCCCGGCGCAGCCGGGTGAGCGTGCGCTCGCGCATCCGGGAGATGTCCCGGCCGGCGAGGCGCACCGTGCCGGCGGTCGGCCGGTCGAGCCCGGCTGCGCAGTGCAGCAGCGTGCTCTTGCCCGAGCCGGTCGCGCCCATCACCGAGACGAACGAGCCGGCCGGCACCCGCAGCGAGACGCCCCGCAGGGCGACCGGGCCCGCTCGCCCGAATCGCCGGGTCACGCCGGTCAGCTCCAGCACGTCGTCCATGGCGTCGAGCCTCGTCTCGGCGACGACCGCGGGCAGCAGGGCTGACCGCCCGACGGTGGTGCGGTTATCCGCACCACCAGCGGGCCGACGATGTCATGGCCCGACCGCGAGCGGGAGCCGCCGCAGCGCCCGCAGCGTGTTGTTCAGCTGCGGTTCCGGAGCCCCCGCCAGGCTGATCGTCGCGTACCGGCGGGCCAGCTCGGCGAGCACCGCGCTGCCCTCGGCCCGGGCCAGAGCACCGCCGACGCAGGCGTGGATCCCGGCGCCGAAGGCGACGTGGCCGCTGGCCTTGCGGGTGATGTCGAACCGGTCCGGGTCCGGCCAGCGGCGGTGGTCCCGGTTGGCCGCGCCGAGGAACAGCAGCACCTTCTCGCCGGCCGGGATCTCGACGTCGCCGACCATTACCGGCCGCGTGGTCGTGCGGAAGAACGTCTGCACCGCGGACTCGTACCGCAGCGCCTCCTCGAACGCC
>Ga0207650_10001186_pt1 | contig 19153 bp, 15 predicted proteins | sample KBSS63metaG_FD_184325 | JGI IMG/M metagenome (GOLD analysis project Ga0207650, IMG submission 184325) | Switchgrass rhizosphere microbial communities from Kellogg Biological Station, Michigan, USA - KBS S6-3 metaG (SPAdes) (version 2) | ecosystem: Host-associated > Plants > Roots > Rhizosphere...
TGGTAGCGCCAACGGCGCGCAACATTTTGGAGTGCGCTGACCTGTCAGCGCTTTTAGTCGGCTGCGACCTGTCGCAGTCTGGGATCGCGGCGCTCATCTACGAAAGCGGCGTCAAGCCGCCGCGGACCAAAGCGCTGACAGGTCAGCGCACTCCAAAAAATTAGCCCGCGGGCTTCACGCTTGATTTGTTACAGCCAACAAACCGGTAGCCGACGCCGACGACAGTTTCAATGCAATCGCCGCACTCGTCTAGCTTCTGCCGCAACCGCCTGATATGAACATCGAGCGTGCGCGCGTCGCCGTAATAGCTGTAGCCCCAGACGTTGTCTAAAAGCTGCTGCCGGGTGATGACGCGATCTGCGCTCCTGGCCAAAACCGAGAGCAGGGAAAATTCTTTATTAGTCAGCTTCACTTTCTCGCCATGACACAGCACGCGAATATCGTCGAAATCAATCAGCAGGTGATCGTCTTCGTAAGTTTTTCCGCTCGTCTCATCCATGCGGCGCATGACGGCGCGAACGCGGGCCAGCAGCTCGCGCACCGAAAAAGGTTTAGTGATGTAGTCGTCAGCGCCGAGGTCCAGACCGGCAACACGATCTGACTCGGAGGCTTTGGCGGTCAACATGATGATTGGTGTACGACGCGTGGCGGGTTCTCTTCTGAGACGGCGACACAACTCGGTGCCGCTCATCCCCGGCAACATCAAATCCAAAACTATCAGCGCCGGCGCCTCTCGCTGGTTGAGCGCCGCCGCGAGGCCAGCTTCGCCGGTAGCCGCGGTGACTGCCGGAAATCCCTCGCGCTCGAAGTTGTACTTCAAGCTCTCCGAGATGTCGGGGTCGTCTTCAATGATGAGAATTGGCCTTGTCATCGAGTGCAGCTCATAAGGGGACCTGCGGAGACCTGCGATTTTCCATTTTCCATTTGAAATTTTTCATTTTCCATTGCCAACCATTTCGTTTGGATAGCGCACTTGTGTCCGCTCGACGAGGCGGACAAGTCCGCTTTCTAAACGACGATGCCAGGGGCTGCCGGCGATGACAAATGAGAAATGAAAAATCATGAAAAATGACAAATGGAAAATTTCTTTTGCTTCTCGCTGCAGCCACTGCTCACCGAGGACAGGCAGGAATGCCTGTCCTACTTATTTGAAGTGCTTGATGAACGCAGCTTCCGCCATGTAGACAGTCAGCTCGCAAATATCGGTAACGTAATCGCCAATTCGTTCCAGATGCTTGGCAACGAAGAGCAACCGCGCATCGCGCGTAGCAGTGGTCGGTTCCGTCACCATCATCTCGATCAGACGGTGGAACACGTGGTTGTAGAGTTCGTTTATCTCCGCATCGCTTTTGATTACTTCGCGCGCGGCCGCCGGATTGCTCGAGGTGAACGCATCAAGTGCGGCGCGCAACATCCTGAGCGCCTGGTCCGACATTCGCGACAGGTCAACTTCCGATTTCAGCTCCGGCTCGTTGTTTAGATCGATAGCCACCCGGGCGATATTTGCCGCGTGATCGGCAATGCGTTCGAGCACGGGCGCCATCTTCGCGACCGAGATAACGAAACGCAGATCGCGGGCCGCCGGTTGGCGCAGCGCAATGATATCGATGCACTGCCGGTCGATCTCAACCTCGAGCTGATCGATTTGGTCGTCCTGTTCGAGTACCTGGCGCGCGAGATCGGAATCGCGCCGGGTGAGCGCCTTCATGGCCCGCTCGAGCGCCGCCTCAGCTTCGCCGCCGAGCAGCAGCACGCGATCGCGCAACGAATCCAGTTCATCGTCCAGGTGTCTGTGGTAATTCATAAAATCTGGTGTACTTTGAACTTTGTACTTTGTGCTTTGAACTTTGTATTTGGTCTTTGGCTTTTGGCCCTTGGTCTTGGCTTTGGCTTTGGCAACTACAAAGCACAAAAATCAAAGTACAAAGCACCAAGTACAAAGACCAAAGTCCAAAAACCAAAGGCCGGTTAATTAACCAAACCTTCCCGTAATGTAATCTTCCGTCAGCTTCTCGTCAGGATTAGTAAACATCTTCTCAGTCGAGTTGACCTCGATCAACTTGCCCAACAGAAAGAACGCGGTCGTGTCAGAAACGCGCGCTGCCTGTTGCATGTTGTGGGTCACGATCACGATCGTGTATTGCTTTTTCAATTCCACGATCAGCTCTTCAATCTTGTGCGTGGCGACCGGATCGAGCGCCGAGGCCGGCTCGTCCATCAATACTACCTCAGGCCGGATAGCCAGCGCCCGCGCAATGCAAAGGCGCTGCTGCTGACCACCGGACAAGCTCAAGGCCGACGTTTTCAAACGATCCTTGACCTCGTTCCAAAGCGCGGCATCCCGGAGCGCTTGCTCCACGCGTTCGGCGAGTTCCGCCCTCGTTGCAGTTAGCCGGTTGATGCGCAGGCCGTAGGCGACGTTATCAAAGATCGATTTCGGGAACGGGTTGGACTTTTGAAAAACCATGCCCACCTTGCGCCTGAGTTCAACCACGTCGGTGCCAGGCCGGTAAACGTCCACGCCATCCATCAACACTTCGCCTGCGACGCGTGTGCCCGGAATCACGTCGTTCATGCGATTGAGCGTACGCAGGAAGGTAGACTTGCCGCAGCCTGACGGGCCAATGAAGGCCATCACGATGCGTTCGGGAATTTGCAGCGAGACGCCGTGAAGGGCCTGGGTTTTGCCGTAGAAAAAGTTGAGATTGTTAACGGCGATTTTGGCGGCGACGGAAGCATCCGATGTCGCGCGCGCAGAAGCCGTCGACCGGTCACGGGCGGGAACTCTGGTTGTAATTGTTGGCGCCGTCGACATCCGTAAATCTCAGATCTCAGATCTCAAATTCCCAAATTTCAAATTTCCAAAGTAAAAACACTGAACCCTGAATCAAGACTTCAGCTGATCCAGATCAAAAGCTCACATGATCCATAATCAGAATCTCTTGCGTGTCAGAAAACGCACCACGATGTTGATGGACAAAATCAGCGTCATCAAAACCAGCGTCGCCGCCCACGCCTGCGCATGCCACTCGTCATACGGCGAGATTGCATAGTTGTAAATCTGGACTGTCAGCGAGGCGATTGGCTGGTCCAGGTAGTAACTAAAGAAGCGGCTGCCAAAAGCCGTGAACAAGAGCGGCGCGGTTTCGCCCGAGATGCGCGCTATTGCCAGCATCGCTCCCGTCGCAATGCCGGAGGCGGCCGCGGGAACCACGACGCCGAGCGTCACGCGCCACTGGGGCGCGCCGAGCGCGAGGGCGCCTTCGCGCAAGCTGTGCGGCACAAGCTTGATCATCTCTTCGGTGGTGCGCGCCACAATCGGAATCATGATCAGTGCGAGCGCGATACCGCCGGCAAGTCCGGAAAAATGTTTCGACGGCACTACCACGATGGTGTAAACAAACACGCCTGTCACAATCGAGGGAATGCCGGTCAGGGTGTCCACCAGAAAACGGACCAGGCTGCCAAAGCGCCCGCTGCCGAATTCGGAAAGATAGATGCCAACCATGATCCCGAACGGCAGACCAATCGCGGACGAGACGAGCAGCAACATCAGACTTCCGAGTATCGCGTTGCGAATGCCGCCGCCTTCACCCACCGGCCGCGGATCGTTCAACAGGAAATTCAGGTTGAGCGCGCCCAGGCCCTGAATCGCGATGTAGCTGAGAATGACAAGCAGGATGCCGACGGCAGCGATGGTGCATAGCGCTGTCAGCGAGGTCATCGTGGCGCTCGTGGTGCGCCGGATTTGATCAACTCTTCTCATTGAGTTTCAAGTTTCAAGTTTCAAGTTTGAAGTTCAATCAGGACTCAGGAGTTAGGACTCAGGAGTCAGGACGCAGGACTTAGGACTGTGCACTCAGGTTTCAGTTCCAAACTTGAAACTTGAAACTTGAAACTTGAAACTTTTTACGCGGCGCTGCCGACGCCGCTCGTTTTCCGTGTCACGTTCCACACCAGAATCCTGGCAATCGCGTTCACGACAAACGTTACAAAAAACAAAATCAGTCCCAATTCAACCAGGGCGCTGAGATACAGGTCCTGCGTCGCTTCGGTAAACTCGTTTGCGATTGCGGAGGCGATCGTGTACGACGAATCGAAAAGCGATGCGCTGATGTGCGCGCGATTACCGATAACCATGGTGACAGCCATCGTCTCGCCAATCGCACGTCCCAGGCCGAGTATCACCGCGCCGGCGATTCCGGGCGCGCCGTTTACCAAAACCACCCGCGTCGTTTCCCAATTCGTCGCGCCGAGGGCCAGGGCCGCTTCGCGCTGCGCGCTGGGCACTGCGGCCAAGACGTCTCGCACGACTGCCGAGATAATTGGCGTCACCATGATCGCCAGAATTATGCCGCCGGTAAGTAAACCGATTCCGGTAATTGGTCCTTTGAATAGCGGCAGCCAGCCAAGCCAGCGCTGCAACGGCGGTTCGACGTGAACACGCAGAAACGGCGCGAGCACGAAGATTCCCCAAATTCCATAAACAACTGACGGAATCGCGGCCAACAGCTCGACTAAAAAAGTAATTGGCCGCGCCAGCCGAACCGGAGCTTGCTCAACCAGGAAGATCGCGATGCCGAGCGAGAGCGGCATGCTGATCACGATGGCGATCAACGACGACATGATCGTGCCGTAGATGAAAGCGAGCGCTCCGAATTGACTCCGAACCGGATCCCAGTCAGTGCCGGTGATAAACCCAAAACCAAACTGGCGTATCGAGAGCCGCGACTTGTAAGCGAGCGCCACGATCATGGCGCCGACAATCAGCAGCATTAACGCCGCCGCCGCCAGCAGCAGCAGGCGAAATATCGCGTCGCCGCGATTGCCGGTCGGTGAAAGGGCACGGAAAACGCTCGAGGTGTTGGGCAATGTCGTTGATTAATTGGCCGCGGATTTGCGCGGATGAGCGCAGATTAAGAAACCGGATTACAGCTAAGTCCTAAGTTCTGATCCGCGTGTATCCGCGTGAATCCGCGGCCAAACCTACCTAAGCGGCTTACCACCCGCCGTGATGGAATTTATCTTCGCTTCCGCGCGGGTCACGATTTCCGCCGGCAGCGGCGAGTATTGCAAAGGCTTCGCAAACTGCTCACCGTCGTGTATGGCCCACCAGAGGAAATCCACCAGGGCCTTTCCCTTTTCGGCGTTCTTCTGATCTTTGTAAGCCAGCAGGTAGGTGTAACTCGAAATCGGGTAAACACTGTCGCCGGTCGCGTTGGTAATTGAGACGCGCAGGTCGTCGGGTGTTTGCGCGGAAGCCGACGCGGCCGCGGCGGTGACGGCATCGATCGAGGCTTCGACAAATTTTCCGCTCGCATTCTTGATCAGCGCTGCCGGCAGTTTGTTTTGCACCGCGTAAGCGAGCTCGACATAGCCAATCGTGTTGGGCTGTTGTTTGATTTGTCCGGTTACGCCTTCGTTCCCTTTGCCGCCCTGGCCCACCGGCCACTTCGGCGACTTATCGGTGCCCACTTTTTCTTTCCATTCCGGGCTCACCTTGGAAAGATAATCGGTGAAGACGAAGGTAGTGCCGCTGCCGTCAGAGCGATGCACGGTCGTGATGTCTGCGGCCGGCAGGTTGGCCTGCGGGTTGTCCTGCTTAATGCGCGCGTCGTTCCACTTCGTTATCTTCCCGAGAAAAATGTCGGCGACTACTTCGGGCGAAAGCTTCAGCGGTTGGGTAATGGCGGCGACGTTGTAAGTGACCACTACCGCGCCGAGCACGGTAGGAATGTGCACGATCTCGCCGGGCGCGGCTTGGAGATCGGCGTCGCTCATAGGCGCGTCGGAAGCGCCAAAGTCAATCGTCTGCTCCTGGATCTGTTTGATGCCTCCGCCCGATCCGATGGACTGGTAGTCGATGGCCACGTTCGGATGAAGCTTGTCGTACTCGCTCACCCATTTCTGGTAAAGCGGATTCGGGAACGTCGCGCCCGCGCCTTGCAGCTTCAGCGGTCCGCCGCCGCCGGGCGCGCCACCGCCGCCGCTACAGGCAAGGGCCAACAAAGCAAACATGGAGATGACGACGACGGCTATTATTCGAGGGGACTTGCGGAATGCGGACATGGTTTTCTCCAACTGGTTTTTCAGCAGGTTTGGTTTTCAACAAAAATCTAGGCGAGGGGTGTTACATCGGTCTGAACGAGAGGTGAACTGTTTGTTAAGCGAAGGCGGGTCGAATAGCGGTTGTTCCAGGGAAGGCGGCAGAGCCGTAGAGCCTGACTGAGTGTGCGCCCCTACAGTTAACTTATATTTAATCGTTCAGCTACTGTTTGGTAACACGAGTACGAGAAGTTGTGGCAAGACACGACAGGAGTGGTTGACAACGAATGAACGAACAGAAGAAAACCGACTCGCGCTTCCAGGTGATTTGTATCTCGTGCGGGGTGAAGATTCGCGAGAACGCGAGCGACGATTCGTATGGAATGTGTTTGCGGTGCTTCTACGCCATGCTGGCCATCAGGCTTCGCAACCGCAAGCGTACGGCGACGGGAGAATTCGTGAGCGAGCGCTGATCTTCACCTTGAAGCACTCACAATCTCCGTGAGCCTGCCGTTGCCCAGCCTTACTTCGGTCCATGAGGGGACATCGAAATCGATCTTCGCCATCGTGCCGGGCGAGAAGGGCTTCACGCTGTTAGTCAATAACGCCGTCAATTCTGCGATTGCCGGGTTGTGGCCCACCAATACAACTACACTTGCGCTGTTATCGAGTTGGGAAATGAGTTGCCACAGCGTCTCTGCTCCGGATTCATAAATCGCCGGATCGTAATTAATTTCGCACGATTGTTCGGCGGAACTGATAACCAGCTCCGCTGTCTCGCGCGCTCGAGCCGCCGGCGAACACAAAACAAAATCCAGCTTCAGTTGCTTTTGTCGCAGCCATCGACCAAGCGTACGCGCCTGTTCTCGGCCGACTTCGGTCAGTTTGCGATCAGAATCGCTCAAGCCCGGCGCAAGATCTTCCGGCTTGGCATGTCTCAAGAGCAGCAGTGTCTTCATAATGGCTGTGCTTTCCTCACCGCGTAGCGGTGACAGAGAGTAGCCGGGGTAAGCGCGTAGCGCGCCACCCCCGGATCAGTTCCCAAAAGACGTTCTTAGCCCGCGAAGCGGGCGATAGATTTGAACCAAATGTGGCTGTAACGTTGCGATCACCCCCGAAGTTGCTTCGACTCGTAACGTTGAGAAATATACTTCTGTCGCCCGCTTCGCGGGCTAAACAAAATAATTGGTACCTGGTCCGGGGGTGGCGCGCTACGCGCTTACCCCCGGCTACTCTCTGTCACCGCTAACGCGGTGATGACTGCGAACAATCGTTGCTACAATCATCTCGGTTGCAATCAACAATATGAAGCTTGTCTTTATTCACGGCGCACCGGCGGTGGGGAAGTTAACGGTGGCGCGCGAGCTCGCGAAGCTGACCGGCTTCCGCTTGTTTCATAATCATCTGACGGTGGATTTGGTAACTTCAATCTTTCCGTTCGGCAGCAAGCCTTTCGTGCTACTCCGAGAAAAGATCTGGCTGGCGGCGTTTGCGGAAGCCGCGCGACAAGACCTTTCGCTCGTCTTCACGTTCAATCCCGAACGGACCGTCCGCGCGCGGTTTATTCAAGACACGATTGACGTCGTAGTAAAAGAGCGCGGCGAGGTGGTGTTCGTTGAACTGACGTGCGTGCAGGACGAGCTCGAACGGCGGATGGAGGGCGCTTCGCGTAAGGAATTTGGCAAGCTGGCTTCGGTTGAACAGTATCGTGAGTTGAAGGATTCAGGTGCGTTTGAGTTTCCCGAGCTGCCGAAGGGCATTTCAGTAGACACAACTAATCGCTCACCTGCGGATGCCGCAGAACTGATCAGGGAATATCTTCAGGATGGATCAGGAAGCGGGGGCAAGCCCGCCTTCCTGACCTGAGAGGTTGTTAACGTTAAGATTGAAACGTGTCTGAAGGCCTTTCAAAGGGGCACGGCATGCCTTGCCCCTACTGCTTCACTCTTCTGAATTTGAGATCAGAAATTTGAGATCTCAAAGAAATCTGATCAGAGATTTGAGATCTCAAAGATCTGACATCCCGACATCCCACATCTGACATCTCAACTCAGAACGTAAACTTCAGCGCCAGCTGCAACTGCCGCGGATCGCCCACGCCCTGCCGCAGAAATCCGTCAAAGTTGAAGAGCGCCGCCGTGCTCAGCGGGTTGATGTTGTTCTTGTTATTGAAAGTATTAAACATCTCCACGATCGGGATCAGCGCGTAGCGTTCGCCAAACTTGAACGGCCGCTGCAAGCGCCAATCAAACGAAAAGTATTTGTTGTCCTTGCGCAGCGAATTGCGGTTGGTGGCCGTTCGCACCGCCGGTGTGATCGGTTGGGCCGAACGCGCCTGCACGCGGAAGTTTCCTTCCAGCCCCCAGGGCATTTCGGCAAACGTGATGAAGTTGAACTTATGCCGGATGTCGCGATCAGAGAGGGCATAGTCAGCTTGGAGATTATTCAGATCGAACGAACGGTCGGTGAACGGGTCGCGTTCATTTGAATCGTCGTCCTTATCTTTCGAAAGCACGTAATTCCATTCAAACTGGTAACCCTTGCTGAGACGCTTTCTCATGCCGACGGTAAAGCCGTTGTAGAGCGACTTGCCCAGCGCAGCGGTGACGAAAACATCGCCCAGTTTCGGCGCGAAAATTCCGGTGCGGCCGAGATTGAGAAAGCGCGTCAGATGGACGCCCTGCGAATGCGTGAAGTCGAAATACAACGAAAGGTCGTTGGCGATCTGTTGTTCAAACTGCAAATTCCCCGTGTAGATGCGCGGGTTTGCGTAGTCTTTGCTGAACACGCGCACGCCGCTGAAGCAGGGGAAGGGATTTCCCAGGCATGAGCTGGCTGTCGGCGTTACCAGCCCCGGCCAGGTTGGGCGCACAGTCGGGTTTGCAAACAAGCCACCGGCGATCGTTTGCTGTTGCACGCCGTTGGTTGTAATCGAACCGACTTGCGACAACATGTTCTGCCGCGCGTAGTAAATGCCGTAGCTGCCTCGCAAGACTGACTTGCCATCGCTTCGCGTGTCCCAGGCAAAACCCACACGTGGTTGAAACTCTTTCTTCGGGCTGTGCAGCGTGCCGTCGGATGGGAAGCGCGGATCGTTGAGCGCGAACCCATAAGCCGTTTGCGACGGCGCCACGGTCACCTCGGGAAAGATTTGCGCTTCCCAACGCAGGCCATAGTTGAGAATGAAGTTTGGTCTAATCTGCCACTTGTCCTGAGCGAAAAGCGCATAGTCTTCATTCTTGATACTGGAAGCGCCGGCCGCGTCAGTCGCTGGACCACTGGGCCCGGCGCCTTGCAGGAAGAGTAAAAGAGGCGTCGAGGCGCCGGCACAAGTTGGCGCATTCAAATCCGTCCAGGCGCCATTCGAACACTGGCCGGCGTTCGGGCCGAAGCCTGGGCCAAGCGACGCGGGCGACGCGTAACGCAGGAAGCCGGTGACGGTATTGAACAAATAACGGCCGGTGAAGAAACCACGAAACACCTGGCTGTTGAGAGTGTGTATCCACTCGCCGCCAAACTTGACCGTGTGATTTCCCGAAATGATCGAGAAGTTGTCTTTGACGTCGGTCCGCCAAATCAGCTCGTCGACTGCCGGTTGCAGGAAGAACGGGTTACCAAAACGAAACGAGAGCTCGGCAGGATTAAAGCCGCCGCCCGCGCCGGTGTCAGCCGGAATGTTTGACGGAATCGCGGAGCGCGGCCGCACCTCGCGCGTGTAGGAGAAGTGGGCTTCATTCAACTTCGTGGGTGAAACTGTCGAAAACAGATTGATGTTCAGGTTGTTGATTTTCGATGGACCTTCGATGCCGTTTGCCGAGTTGCCATAGGTGGCGACGTCGAAGGTTTGATTGGTGTTCTTCGAGTAGTCGAAGTTGTAAGAGATGGCGAGCTGATGCGCACTGCTGAGGCTAAAATCGGTCTTGCCAAGAAACGCATAATTTCTGATCGGGTGGCTCACCGGCAGCCCTTCTTCCTGACCGCGGCTGGCTCTGATGAAGTTGATCAGGGCGAGACGCTGGCAATCGGAGCTGGTGTTGATGAGCGCCTCGTGCGCTGGGTTAGTAATAACCGGCGTGCTGACCGAACAGGGTGTGCCGATGGGATCGCTCAGGTTGGCGCGGGTCAAATTCTCACGAATGCCTTCGAGCGCGAAGAAGTAGAAAGCTTTGTCCTTGCGAATGGGCCCGCCGATCGTGCCGCCGAATTGCTCGCGACGAAAATCCTTGAGCGGCTTGCCGTCGGACGTGTGCGCCGTGAGGGCTTCGAGCCTTTGGAAGTGAAACAGGCTGCCGTGCACGGCGTTGGTGCCTGATTTCGTAATCACGTTAATGATACCGCCGGCGGTGCGGCCGAATTCCGCGCTGGCGCCGGTGGCCACCACCTGAAATTCCTTCACCGCTTCGAGCGTGATATCGATCGCCGCGCGCTGCCCACCCAGTTGTTCGCCAAAGAAGCCGTTGTTGTAATCGCCGCCGTCGAGGCTGACGTTATTGAAAACGCCACGCTGACCGGCAAACGTGATCTCGTCGCCGTCCGGTCCCTGGACCACGCTGACTCCGGGGGTGAGCGTCAACAGGTCTTCGAATTTTCTGCCGAGAATGGGAGTCGTGTTGACGGTTGTCTCGTTCAGCGTGGTGCTGGATTCTGTTTTGACAGTGTCGACAGTCGGGGTAGCGGTAATGGTTACCGTCTCCTGCACCGAAGAAACTTTCATCTGCAACGGCAGGTTCATCGCCTGGCCCACCGTCAGATCTGCCTTCTCCACCACCAGGGTAGCGAAACCAGTCTTCGAAACAGTGACGTTGTATTTGCCGGAAGGCAGTTGCAGCACCACGAACCGGCCGTCTTCATCTGACGTTGTCGTTCTGGCCAGGTTGGTGTCGAGATTTTTTACTTCGACATTGGCGCCGGGCACAGCGGCGCCGTTTGCATCAAGGATGGTCCCCTGAATGGCGCCGGTTGTGATTTGGGTTTGGCCGAGCGCGAAAGTTGCGAAAAATAAACAGGCGGACAGAGAAATACCAATACTCCTGGCCGCGTGGGCCAAGTAGCGAAGCAGGGGGTTACGCATGATTTTCTCCTGTGGCTTTCCGAGTCTGACGACTCAGGATCGGTTTCCAATCGTGGTGATTCGTCGAGGCGGGCCTCATCTTAGTTAAGCGTCAAGAGCGTGTCAATATTTTGCTGCAGGGACCGCGCTGAAGGCACGCAACGAGGGTAGCCAGAGGTGAATCCTCTGGAGTGAGGACGTTGGCCCAAATTGGCGCACTGGAAGTGCGCGCCGAATCTTAGCGCGCCTTCAGCGCGCAATTAACCGCTACACGGTGGACCAGACGTTTCACGTCTGGCTACCTTCTCACTGCCGCTGCCTCGGCGCAAACAAATCGCGAAGAATCTACAAATTTTCGGATGTGAGATAGGTTTCAGGATTCGAGAGCACCTCTTGCAAACGCGCGACGTAGCGGCCTACGTGCAAGCCGTCCATCAAGGCGTGATGGACCTCAACCGAGAACGGCAGCATGGTGCGTCCGTTCTCTTCCGTAAATTTTCCGAAGGCTATCTTGGGCACTGAATCCTCGCTGCTCCAATTGCGCGCGTGCGAAAAGCTGGTAAACGAGAGCCACGGGAGGGTGGTGAAGTGGATCATGTCGTCTCTCGCATTCGGCCGCCACCCGCCGTCTCCCGACAACACTTCTTTAACGGCCGCTTCGGCCGCAGTCATAAACTTGTCGAAGTCGTCGTCATACTCAAAATAGGCAAGGGTGAAGGTCTCATTTGGCAGCATGATGGTAGTGCCGCCGTGAATCACGTCATGGACGACTACCTGCCCGTCTCGCAGCCGGTAACGGAAAGACTCGATCTCGTTTGCAGCGCGCAGCGCGAAATAGTGATAAGCCAGCGACACGCTTGCGTGAGGTCGCTCGCGCAGGCGTGTTCGCAGCGCGGTCATATCCAACCGGGTGCAGACGTTGAAGTAGGGCTTGTCGAACTTACGGAAGAACTGAAATATTTCGCGCCGCGGCCAGGTGGTGATGTCGAGATAGTAGGTCATGCGACTATTCTAGCCGCGGATTTACGCGGAGACACGCTAATCAGAATCCGAAATTAGTCAACTAACCGTCTAATCGCTTTTTCTGATCCCGTTTATCTGCGCAAATCTGCGGCTAATTTTAGCTTGCACCAATCCGCCGGTTTCTAGTAAAAATTTACTTGTCCCCGTGCCCATTTTAACTGTCTTCAATATTTCTTAAGGAGATCTCTATGCGTTTTGTGAATCTACGTCCGTTGATTGCGCTGCTAGCGGCCGCAAGTTTCGCGCTCGCCGCCTTCGCGCAAACCGCGCCGCACGGTTTCGATCCCGCCAACATGTGCGCCACCAGCTGCAAAGCCTGCGACGATTTTTATCAGTATGCCAATGGCGGCTGGATCGCGAAGAATGAAATACCTCCGGCTTTTTCTACCTGGGGCATAACCAGCCCGCTCCGCGAAAAGAACATCGCCACGCTGCACCAAATTCTCGAGGATGCGGCAAAAAATACCAACGCTCCCAAGGGCAGCAACGAACAGAAGATCGGCGCGTTTTATGCGAGCTGCATGGACGAGGCGAAGATCGAAGCGGCCGGCGCCACGCCGCTTCAGAAAGAAATGGCCGCCATCGACAAGCTGAAAGCGACCAGTGAATTGCCGGCGCTGCTGGCGCATTTGCACATGATTGGCGTGCCCTCGCTATTCACCTTTGGCGCCGGGCAGGACTTCAAAAAGAGTGAAAGCGTGATCGCGATCACCGGCCAGGGCGGTTTGAGTCTTCCCGATCGTGATTTCTATTTGAAGGACGACGAGAAATCGAAGAGCACCCGCGACGCTTACGTCCAGCACGTAACCAACATGTTCAAGTTGTTGGGCGACGATCCGGCGAAAGCTGCTGCCGAAGCGCAGACGGTGATGAAGATCGAGACGTCGCTGGCGCAAGTTTCACTCGATCGCGTTTCGCGTCGCGACGCTGAAAAGCAATATCACAAGATGGGCCCGGCGGATTTGAAAAACGTAATGGCCAATTTTGATTGGTCGACTTATTTCAACAAGCTCCAGGTGCCGAAGTTTACAGAAATCAATGTGGCCCATCCCGACTTTTTCAAAGGCCTCGACCAGATGTTGGTCACCGTGCCGGTTGACGACTGGAAGACTTACCTCCGTTGGCATCTGGTGCACGACGCAGCTGACGCGCTTTCCAGTCCTTTCGTAAATGAGGACTTCAACTTCTATGCGCGCACGTTGAACGGCACCAAAGAGAACCAGCCGCGCTGGCGTCGTTGCGTAGTGTCCACCGACCAGAATCTCGGCGAAGCGCTCGGTGAAGTCTACGTGAAGAAAGCGTTTCCGCCTGAAGCCAAGGCGCGCATGAAAGAGTTGGTCAACAATCTAATCGTCGCCTTGCGTGAAGACATTCCCACGCTCGACTGGATGAGCGAGCCAACCCGCCAGGCCGCAATTGCCAAGCTCAACGCTTTTGCCGTCAAGATTGGTTATCCCGATAAGTGGCGCGACTATTCAACGTTGAAGATCGAACGCACGTCCTTTATCGACAACTTGCTGCGTTCGAGTGAGTTTTCGCGGCGGCGCAATCTGGTGAAGATGGGACGGCCGGTCGATCGCACCGAGTGGGCCATGACCCCGCCAACAGTCAATGCCTACAACAACTCGTTGATGAACGAGATAGTTTTTCCCGCGGGTATCCTGCAACCGCCGTATTTCGATCTCAGCGGCGACGACGCGCTCAACTACGGCGCGATTGGCGCGGTTATCGGTCATGAGATGTCACATGGGTTCGACGATCAGGGTCGCAAGTTTGACCTGCAAGGAAACCTGAAAGACTGGTGGACGGAAGTAGACGCCAAGAATTACACGGAGCGCGCTACTTGTGTGGAGCAACAGTTTTCCAGCTTCCGCGCGGAAGAGATCGGCATGAACCAGAATGGCAAGCTCGTTTTGGGTGAGTCGATCGGAGACCTCGGCGGTTTGAAGATCGCGTGGCTCGCGTTTCAGAAGTCGATGCAGGGCAAACCGCGCCCGGCAAACATCGACGGCTTCACGCCGGAGCAACGGTTCTTCCTGGGCTGGGCGCAGGTGTGGGGCCGGAAGCAGACCCCCGAGGCGATGCGACAACAAATTCTTACCGACCCGCATCCGCTCGGTCGTTTCCGCGTGAATGGTCCACTTTCGAATATGCCGCAGTTTGCTGAAGCTTTTAATTGCAAACTGGGCGACGCCATGGTGAGGCCAGCGGATCAGCGCTGCCAGGTTTGGTAGGGAAACAATTAGCCGCGGATTTTCGCGGATGAACGCGGATCAGATCAAATCAATTAGATCAAAGCAGATTAGAAATTAGTCAGCCAATCCGTCTAATCGCTTTTTCTGATCCGCGTTTATCTGCGTAAATCCGCGGCTAACTATTTTTCTGGTGTCAGTACCCGAGAAAGAAGCCGAGCACGAAGCGCACCAGGCCCGCACCAAGGATCACCCAAATAGCGCTCGGTCGATAGCGCACGAGCACCGCTCCTGCGACTACCGCAATCAACAACCCCAGCCAGCTATGAATGCCGGCACGCCCAACGCTGATTCCTGCCGCTACCAGCAAACCTACAACTGCCGGCGTCACGCCCTTCAAGAACGACTGCACGATCTTGTTCGTGTGAAAACGCGCGAGCGATGAACCGGCGATCACGGTCATCAGAAACGAAGGCAGAAAAATGCTGACCGTAGCGACCAACGCGCCGAGCGTTCCAGCCACGCGATAGCCAATGAAAGTCGCCGTGATCAGCACCGGGCCTGGCGTGACTTGTCCGAGCGCGGTGGCGTCGACAAATTCCTGATGCGTCAGCCAATGATGCAAGTCGACCACTTCGGCTTCGATGAGTGGAATCATCACGAAGCCGCCGCCAAAAGTGATCGAGCCGATGCGCAGAAAAATGGTGGACAGCGTCAACAGCAAAGCGACCTTGGCGAGAATCGGCATCGACGCACCCAGGAAAACAAGAGCACCGTGGTTATTTTTGGGGCGCGCCGGATTATCGGGTTCGCTTTCGTCGGTTGAATCTTCCGCAGTTTCGTCGTCCGCAAATTCATTGTCTTTCAAAGCCGCGCGGCGAACGCGTTCCTCGGCAATTGCTCGCGTGAGATAGCCGCCGACGAAATGAGTCTCGCGCATGCGCCGTCGCCGCCTTTGCAGCGTGACGCGTGCCGCGATGCGTTTGCGTCGCGAAGCCACGCCCTGAAGTTGGCCCAGCCGGTGCAGTTGTTTCTCCGCGAAGGAATCAATAAAGATGCCGAGCAAACCCGCCGCCAGCACCACCTCGATAACCGTGGCGCTGAAAAAGGCGACCCAGATGCAGGCGAATACCGCGAGCAGCCACTGCCACGGTTTGATGAGCGTGTTGCGACCCATGCGCCAGGCCGTCACGATAATCAACGCGACGACGGCGGCATTGAGGCCATGAAACAGGCGATCGGTGTCAGGAAGATAACGCAGGTGGCGATAAAGAATTGCCAGCACGATCATCATCAGCATCGACGGCAGGATGAAACCCGCGATCGCCACGCCGGCGCCGCGCCAGCCGCGCAGCCGGAGTCCGACGTAAGTGGCAACGTTGCCTGCCGAGGTGCCCGGCAGGGTTTGTCCAAGCGCAAAGCCGGAGGCGAACTCCTGCTCTGTGAGCCAACGGCGCTGCTGCACCGCGAGCGTTCTGATGTGGGCGATGACGGCGAGGCCGCCGCCGAATCCCACGGTGCCGATTTTTAGGAATGAGAGGAAGAGACCGCCGAGCGTCGGCGTGTTGGCAATGCGTTCGATTTCGCGGCGAGTGTCGCGCACGCGCGAACGCATCTTGCGTGCGCGGCTGCTGATTCTGCTGGCTCGCTTGTCGACCTGAGTCACCACGTGGTCGACAGACTAACATAAGGAGGAAATTAGCCGCGGATTTTCGCGGATAAACGCGGATCAGAAAAAAGCGATTAGAAAGTTAGCTGACTAATTTCTGATCTGATCCGCGTGCATCCGCGAAAATCTGCGGCCAAATATTCTTCGCTAGAACTTCAGCACCGTGTCGAACTGCAAACGGAACGTCGAACGATTCAGCGAGCCCGGCGGGGTCGCTGCGAACGGGCCGAGTAGTCCGTTCGGTCGTTCCGTAACAATGCCAGTCGCGGTAAACGTCACCCGTGGATCAGCCGTGTAGGAAAACTGAAAACGGTGTCCGCGCATGTCAGACTGTTGCGTGATGTCAGACATGTTGAAGGGTGTGAGCACGGCGTCTTTTTCAATGCGCATGAAGGTATAACCAAACTGAGTGTCGCCGCGCGCCTTCGCCGTTCCCACTAACACTTCACCCCAGAAACCCTGGTTCTCGTGATTCGGAAGCAGCAGGTCCGTTCCTCCCGGACCGGCGGTGACCACATCATGCGTCTGCGTATTCGTGACGAGATTCAAAAGAACTGTTACCGGGAAACGCTTGCTCTGCTTGAACTCGAGTCGCGCCAGCAAGTCAACGAGGTTGTAGCCCGAAGCCAGCCGGCCATCGCGGTTAGTGGCGTTGTTGCTGGCGTTCGTCAAACCCAGACCGGCATTGCCGGCAACCAGCAGATCGCGCGAAATGGAAACCTGCGTCGTGATCGTTTGCGCGGGAGTCGTGCCAGAAGCTGGAATAGTGAAGGTCACGGGCAGCAGCAGTTGACTGCCAAACACCTGCACCGGCGAGATGAACTGCGTTCCCGAGAAAAACAGATCGGAGACTGAAAGAGTGAGCGCCGTCTTCGCGCTTGGCTCGAAACGCGCGCGCACCTGTCCGCCATAAAGCGCCAGGTCGCGGCCACCGCGTCGGGATTGATCGATATTCACCGTGCCATTAGCGTTGCGAACGAAGGCGGAGTTTCTCTCGAGGAAAGGAAGCTGCCAGGCAACCAGGGTCAGTTCCTTGAGTTTTGATTTCTTGAAGCCGCGGGTATACGACTCGTTGAAACCTTCCACCATCACATCGTTGTCGAGCGTCAACTCCGTGAACGTCCAGGGCGGCTCAAACTTTCCGCCTTGGAGACGCAGACCCGGCGCACGTTTGGGTTTGTAAGTAATGAAAGCTTGATCGAGGGCGAAAGGCTTGCGATTGAAAAAATCCGTCAGCGTCTGGTTAGTTGAAATGTTGTCGGCAAAGCTGCCGGTGGCTAGGCGGATTCCCCAGTCGAACTCATCACTGACTACGCCACGCATTTGTAAGCGCGCTCGCAGACGCATGCGATGACGCGAGCTGAGTTGATTGCCCAAAATGGCCGGATTATCTCCGTTTGCGAGGCTGTTCGAGAGGCCGAAGAACGATTCGGCTCGCAGCCGGACATCGCCACTGAATTTGATCGCGCCGATTTCCGCGACGCGCGTTTCAACTTTCTTCAGCCGATCTTCAATCGCTTGCTCGGGAGTCGCCGCGGAGTTGTGAGTATCTGTGGTCACTGAGGTCGCGAGGTCAGTACCGCCACGCGGCTGAGTTGCTTCAGGTTGACTGCTCGCATGGCTAACGAGCAAGCGAATCGTTTCCTGCTGTTCGGCGATTGTCTGTTGCAACCGGTTCAGCCGCTCGTTTTGTTGCTCAAGCATCTGCTCGAGGGCGCTGAGCTTCTCGTCGGTCGTCAACGACTTCTTGTTGACTGAGGAGGTTGACGAGGTCGGTGCATCGTCTGGTTTCTTCGGCGTGTCGCGCAAAAGGCTGTAGCTATCAGGGGCGTTGGATGGCGACGCGCCCTGACCGTGCGCGTTCCTGTTGCCAAACGCAAGCAGGGAAAAAGCGAGCAACAGCAGCGTCACGAAAAGTTTTCTGCCGTCAGGCTGATTCGATTTCGTAAACATGTTCGTCGTCCTTTGCCTGGAGAGATGACTGAAGAAACTCTTGCAGTTCAGAGTTCAGCCTTTAGGCTGCGGTGTTAGGCGGCAACAACGCAAGCTAAAGCTTGAACTCTGAACTGCTAGCCTCAAACCACAAGAGAATGTAACTTTTGTCTTAAGGCGGCGTGAACGTCAACTTAAATCGATGTTAACGCGAAGAGGGTGCTCGATAATGAAGTTGAACGATGATATGCGGCTCGACCGCTGTCCGTGCAGAAAGGCTCTGCCTACATGAGTCGTCGCATCAGAACTGGGAGCGGTAGCGACCGGCCAAAGATTCAACTTGAAAAAACAAAGAGTTTGCAAAACGCATGGACAGTATTTGGCCGGTCGCTACCGCTCTCGGTTCTGATGTTGACGCCTCTTCAGCCAGGGCGCGCCGCGGCCGTTCAATCCAGCAGCACTCTCGTAACCAGCGCTTCCGCGCGTTCAATCGCCGACAGCAAACGCAGGTACTGCGAATAATTCCGTCCGCGCGCGATGAGACGCGCGATTTCTGACTGGCTCAGATCGTTGCGAAGCACGAGATCGAGAAAGTCGTAGTAGTCGGCGGTTGCCTGGGGTGGCAGCTCGCGGACGTAAGTAGTCTCCCCGCTGTCTTCGGAGCGAAATCCGGCGAGCACGTCGAAGACGTTATCGGTGGTAAGTCTGCCCGCTTCTCGCGACAAGCGAATCGGCACCCGCAGTTCAAAGAAGCGGAGACCCTCAGAAGTGGTAACGCGCCGTAGTTCCTTCGTCGCTTCACCGTCGAACGGCGACTCGGCATCGACCAGAATGCGCAGCAGCCGCGGCTGATCGGCGACATCGATAGTGTCGAGCGCGAGCTGTACGCGATCGGCGAGAAACTTTTCAAACTGCGCTTCGATTGGATAGGTGATGCGGCCGAGACAGCCGACGCTCTCGCCATCACCGGCGGTGCCGTCCGCCCCTTCCGGCAGGCAGGCGGGACAAGTCAAACAGATCGCGGTCTCCACCTGCATCAGCTCGATATCGTCGCGCGCGTTTTCCACCCACTCGAGTTTTTCAGGCGAAGGTGCGCCCGTGTCGCCAGTGGTCAGGCGCGCATGCAGGTTGCTGAGCCGGCCCCAATCGCGCAAGTGCTTTTCGGAGTAACGCGCGCGTAAGGCGCAAGGATATTGAACGGCGAATTCGAGTGACATTGATTGCTATGATTTTAATAGTTTC
>Ga0207650_10001187_pt1 | contig 19147 bp, 12 predicted proteins | sample KBSS63metaG_FD_184325 | JGI IMG/M metagenome (GOLD analysis project Ga0207650, IMG submission 184325) | Switchgrass rhizosphere microbial communities from Kellogg Biological Station, Michigan, USA - KBS S6-3 metaG (SPAdes) (version 2) | ecosystem: Host-associated > Plants > Roots > Rhizosphere...
GCGTCAGCGTGTGCGGCGGTATCGGCGGCGGGAGGCGCCGGCCGCCGGACCGGCTCATGTCGCGCCGAGCGGTGCTAGATAGCTGTCGTATCAGTCGCCCTGTCATCCCCACTGCGCACGACGCGCCAATTTGCAACGAGGCGTGTCGTGCCTCCAGAATCGGGTAAAGGTTCGCCGGCAGCCAACTGCCTTTGCACCGAGGGAGGCGAAATGCAGAAGCCGACAACGGCCGCGGGTGAAGCCACGGGTGATCCGTGGATTTCACCGCGTGATCTGCTGCACTTCATCGACATTGCGCCAGCCGACCGTTTCTGCGACTTGATCCTCACCGGGGGAGTGACTAGCGCCGTCGCCTACCCCGGCCTCGTCGCGGTGCTGGCGTCGGCATACCGCTTCCAGGCGATCGGCGGCTCTTCGTCCGGCGCGGGCATCGCCGCTATCGCGGCGGCGGCTGAGTACCGGCGCCGGCATGGTTCGACCGAGGGCTTTCGCGTGATGCTCGAGCGCCTGCAGGCACTGGCCGATGAGGATCCCCGGGGCGAGACGCACCTGCTGCATCTCTTTCAACCGCAAAGGCATCACCGCCTGCTCTTCGACTTGCTCAAGTGGACGTTCGCGCACCCCGGCAAGGAGTTCAGCGCCTTCGTGTGGGCGCTGCTCCGCAAGTCGTGGCCGACCTTGCTGGTCGTCGCGGCGCTGATGGCGCTTTGGCAGCACGCGACCGCCGCGCCCGGCGATGCCTGCGGCCCGGTGCCATGGATTTGCGCCGGATGGGCCGCCGCCGTCGGCTGGACGTTGATCCTGACGGTGGCGCTGGTTCTGCTGCGCCTCTGGCTCGCACTGCGTCGCGTAGTTCACAGCGACTATGGCGTCTGCACTGGCCTTGCGACATCGCGCGAAACCCATGCCAAGATCGAGCGGCCGCCGTTGACCGAGTGGCTGCACAGTGTCATCCAGGAGGTTGCCGGACGCGCTACAGACGACGCCCCGCTGACCTTTGACGATCTCGCGCGAGCGCCAGGCTCGCCAAGGGCCGCGCTTGGCGCAGGAGGGAGCAACGCCGACGAGGGCATCTCGCTGCAAATGTTCAGCGCGAACGTCTCGCACGGACGCCCGTATCGCCTTCCGCTCCGGAAAGGCGAGGAGCTGTACTTCATGCCATGCGAGTTGCGCAGGGTACTGCCGACCGCAGTCGTCGACCACATGCTCGCCACGGCGCGACCGGACGCCCGCTGGAAAGAGGACACCGGCAAGCCGGTGGAGCAAGCGCGCTGGCGCCTGCCGGACAAAGACATGCCGGTCATCCTGGCAGCGCGGATGAGCGTGAGCTTTCCGCTCCTCTTCACCGTCGTGCGCCTCTGGGCACCGCACGTTGTCCGAAGCGAAACCGGCAAAAAGCAACCGAACCTTGCGCTGCATCGCTGCGTCTTCATGGACGGAGGTCTGTGCTCCAACTTCCCGATCCACCTCTTCGACAGCGCGCTGCCGGCGTGGCCCACCTTCGGGGCCTCTCTCCACGACGTGGTCAAAAAACGCGGCTTTCAGGGTAAGTACATGGGATCCGACATCGGTGCAGAGGTCTTTCTGCCCACCGACGACGATGCCGGACGTGCGGAGTGGCAGTACGACTTCGACGTTGCACCGAAGCCCTCCGGGCGGCTGGCCGGCTTGGTCGGCGCCGTGCTCGCCACGGTCAAGGACTGGAACGATGCCACCACGGCGCGCCTGCCCGGCGTGTGGGACCGTGTCGTGCGGATCCGGCTTCAGACGGGTGAAGGGGGACTCAACATCTCGATGCCCGGCAAGACGATCCTTCGCGTCGCGCACAAGGGCGTCATCGCCGGCCGCCTCCTGCTCGATCGCTTCAGCGACGCCGACTCACCCAACGGCTTCGCCGGCGGCTGGAACGAACACCGCTGGATTCGCCTGAGTCGGCTGCGCGCGGCGCTGAAACGCCACCTCGAAGGCGTCGGCTGGTCATCGGCGCCCGGTCGCCACGCCGAAGCAATGGCGGCGCAGATAGTGCGCTCGCTCGAGGAGCGCCCTCGCCAGCAGGAGGACAAGCTCACGAGGGCCCAGGTCGCGGCGCTTGGACGCGCGCTCGATGCGCTGGTGCAGGCCGAACGTGTGTTGAACACGTCTGAACCGCCGCTGCCCGAGCCTCCCCCGCCGATGCCCGAACTTCACGTGCGGGCCCCTCTGTAGAACGTTGCACGCACCGCTTCACGGGAGCCTTCGATGCGCCCTACGACCAGCAAATCCAGAACCCTGTCCGGCATCACCGACCTGACGCTACTCGCGCCGGTCAAGGCGGGACTGATCGAGTCGATCGACAGCCGCAGCTATGCCAGCCGCGCGCGGCTGACCCTGCGCACGCTCAACAGCCTGCGCCTGTCCTCTCGCGAGGCGGAACCGACGCCACTGGTGGCTGACCTTGTCGACCGCGTGCAGGCGATCCACTCTTTCCGCGTCGTGCTGCTCGAGCGCCAGGTTCTGCTCAACGTCGTGTTCGATGGCGGCTGGGAACCGTACATGCGCCGCATTTGGCGTGACCTCGGACCGCTGCTCGACCTGATTTTCTGCAATTGCGAGGGCTACTTGCTGTCGGTGGAAAGCAGCTTTGCCGCGTATGCCGCGTGGGTGCGTTCGGTCCAGGTCGAGACCGAGTTCTTCTACACGGCGGCGCCCGTGACCGTGGGCGACCTCCACTACCTGCGACGCGTCGAGAGCGTGCGCGCCGCGGCCGGCGCGCCTACACCGGGCCCGTCACCGGCGCCGATAGCCGTCGAGGCAAAGACGCTGGGCGGACTGCTCAGCCAAGCCCTGCCCGCCGTGGTGGCGCTCTATCGGCTCAGCGACATGCATCCGCATGACCCCGCATCGCCTCAAGCGGGTGACGGCGGTTGCCTGCTGCGCGCCGCCTGGCGCGTGCTGGGCCACCTGCCAGGCGGTCTGGCCGAGAAAAGGTTCGCCACTGAAGTCGCAGCCGAAGTCGATCTCCGGGCGGGCAGCGAGCGTGCCGCACTGGAATGGTTTTACCGCGGCCAGCCCGCCGGTTCACCTGAGCCCGGAAACTCAGCCTGGTCGCGCGGGAACGTGCAGGGCGGCATCGTGGAGCCCTACCCGTCGATCACCCACGGCTGCCTCGTGTTGGTCGGTCTGCGCGATGCGAATGCGGCGCGTGCTCTGCTGGATTATTTGCTCGTCAACCAGCGACTCATCAGCGCGGCGGATGTCCCACGCTCACCCTCGAGCGCCCAGAAGACGTATCACAACGTCGCATTCACGCTTCAGGGCCTTCAGGTCGTCGGCGTGCCGGTGGGCTCGCTGGCCACCATGCCAGCCGAGTTCCGCGAGGGCATGGCGGCGCGCGCGGGCATCTTGGGCGATGTCGACACGAACCACCCGACGCGCTGGGACCTGCCCCGCGCGAACTGGGACGCCTTGGGCGGGTCGGCAGCCGGAACTCCCATCGAACTGACCGGCGTGCACGCGGTGGTTCAGATCCAGGCGGCCGGCAAGTCATCCGCGGACTGGGAAGACCTTCCCCGCAACCAGGACCATCCGCTGTATCCAGCGGTCGAACTGCTAGGGAAGTCGCTTCAAGAAAAGGGTGTGCGCATCCTGACGGTTCAGGCAATGCAGCGCTTCCTGGTCGACGGTGGACAGACTCGCGAGGCCTTCGGCTTCGTCGATGGCATCAGTCAGCCCCGCCTTGAGGACGGGGCGAACGCGGTCGACGAGCGAGACCGGGTCTCGACCGGCGATCTGCTGCTGGGGTACCGCAACGGCCTCGGGGACGAGCCCGTGCTGCGCGGCCGCTTGTGGGACGACGGCACGTTCGTCGTGGTCCGCAAGCTGCGCCAAGACGTGAAGGCGTTCGAAGCCACCGCCGACGACGACGCGAAGAAGACCGCACTGATGGGGCGGTCGCCCGAGGGCGATGTCTTGGGCGTCGCCTCGACGCCGATCACCGGCAACAAGTTCGACTTCAGTTCCGACCCGCTCGGCAACGGCTGCCCATTGGCGTCGCACATCAGGCGTGCGAACCCGCGCGAGAAACGCAGGCCCGATCTGCCGACGGTGCCACGCATCCTGCGCCGGGGCATGTCCTGGGGGCCGCGCAAAGGCGACGGCCCGCGCGGCGTGCTGTTCATCGCTTACAACGCTTCCATCGCCGAGCAGTTCGAGGTGATTCAAGGCTGGCTGGCCGGTGGCAACAGCAGCGGCCGAGGGCTGTATTCGGGTGACCGCGATCCCCTGGTGGGCGTGCCGTTGGCCGGCGACCCATCGGTCGTTCGCTATGACGGCTTCGGCAAGATCATCACGCTCCCCCCCGGCCGGCCCTTCGCCAAGCTCGAATGGGGCATGTACCTGTTCGCGCCGTCCATGGCGGCGCTGACCGAGCTACGCGCGTTGGCCGATGAGGCGGTCAGGCTCGATGAAAGCGAGAACGTCACAGAGACGGACGAGCGCGAGCGCCGCTGGCGCCAGACACGCACGGCTGTCGCGCAGGCGGGTGCCGCCGCGATCAACCAGCTGCGACGCGTCGAGCAAGTGCAGTCGGTCGAGAGCACGCGCGACCTGTGGAAGATTGCGCTGGAGGACATCAGTGCGCGGCTTTCTGGCACTACCGAGGCCGTCTGGGCGGCGGTGGCCGACGTGCATGGTGGCGCCCTGCGCACGCCCTACGGTGTGCTCGTCGGCGACGCGAAACTCGTACAGGAAGTGCTGGCCGACACCGATCAGCGCTACACGGCTTCGGGCTACAACTCTCGGCTCAAGCAGTCCTTCGGCGAGATCTTCCTCGGCATGGACGACCGGCCGGACTCGGAGTATGCGGAGCAGGCGCGCGGCATCGATGCGCAGCTGCGGTCAGTCAGCGAAGCGGATGCATTTGCGACCGCATTCCGCCTGACTGGCGAGGCGGTGAGCGAAGTGATCGCCGGTCTCACGTCACCCGCGACGCGCCGCGTGGAAGTTCGCGACCTCATCGACGCCACGCTGGCGAAACTGTCGCGAGACTGGTTCGGCATCCCGGACGGCACGCACGTCGTCGAAGGAGGGTGGCACTGGAACAAGGCAGCCACCTGCCCGGGTCACTTCGTCGCTCCATCACGCTACACCTTCCAGCCCAATCCTGGCGTAAAGGCACAGGACACCGGAAAGGCCCACGGTTGCGCGCTCGCCAAGGCGGTGACGGGATGGTTCCAGAGCTTGCCCTCCAACTACACCCACAAGCCGATCGTCCAGGCTATCGTCGATACGACGCCGACGGATGTCGACAACCAGGTCCGCAACCTCATTGGCGTGATGATGGGATTCCTGCCGACAGTGGATGGCAACCTGCGCGGCGCGCTGTGGGAGTGGGTCGAGGACCGCTCGCTGTGGGAGCTGCAGCTTGACCTGCTGGAGTCGCTGAAGGATCTCGCCGCCCCTGAGAAGCTACTGGCCGCCGACCGTGACTCGCTCCCCGCGGCCGACCGTGACTCGCTCCTGGCCGCCGCACGCGAGGTCCTGACGATGCCGCTGGCGCGCACGCTGCATCTTCGGCCGGTGCCCGAGATGGTGTGGCGGATGGTGACCGGCAAGAAGCACAAGTTGGGCGGCGTCGACGTCGAGCCAGGCGACGTCGTCGTCGTGGGCCTCGTCGGTGCCTTGCAGCAGCGGCTCGCCGACAACGAACTCGACCTCTCGTTTCTGTTCGGTGGCTATCGCAAGGGAGTCCGATCGGCCGATGAGATCGACCTGACGCTGCTGATGAACCCAGCTGACACAGGGCGCCCCGCCAAAGCCCCCACCCACGCCTGCCCCGCCTACCGCATGGCCTGGGGGGTGATGCTGGGTTTCCTAGCTCGGCTGCTGTGCACGGCGCGGCTTCGGCCGACGCTCACGTCGATGTCGTTGCAGATAGGGCCGCGCCCCTGACGCTAGACTGCATCCAACAGGCGGCGCGTCTGCATCCAGTGCCACTGCATGCCCAGCGCGGCAAATTCCGGTTCGGCCTGCTCCAGCGCTTCGCGTGCCGCGCCACGGCGGCCGGCCATCGCGTCGATTTGGGCGCGGCATAAGCGGTTACAGGCCACCTCGTGCGGTGAACCCCGGCGGCGCGCGGCGGTTTCGGCGAGGGCGAGATGGAGCTCAGCCGCGCGCGCGGCGCCTTCCTGGGCGGCCGCCCGCGCCAGTGCACGCATGGCCATCGGCGCGCCGAACCAGTCGCCCTGGCGCGACCGACGCAGCGTGCGCGCGGCGTAGCCGCGCGCTTCCTCGATCCGCCCGCTGGCAGCCAAGGCCTCGGTGAGCCAGCCGAAGTTCAACGAAATGAACAGGTGCTTGCCGCGCCTGTCGAGCCAAGTGGTCGCCTCGGCAAGGCGGCGTTGCGCCGCCAGGCCCGGTTCCAGCTTCCACTCCGCGTATCCGCCCAGGCCCAAGGCCATCGCGTAGAGATAAAGACTGCGCACCTGGTCGGCGACGCGCTTGGCGCCCAGGGCGTGACGGTGCGCTTCGTCGAACCTGCCCTGCCACAGGGCGACTGCGGCACGCCAGCACAGGATCGAGCCTTCGACCTCGTGTGTCTTCTGCGGCAGTGCAGCCTGTGCCGCATCGAAGCAGGCCTCGGCCTCGCCGAAGCGGCCGAGATCCCCCAACACGCTCGCCTTGACCGCCAAGGCGTAGGCGAACGCCGGCGGCGTGCCGGCGCCAGTGGGCTTGGCGCTGCTGGGCAGACGCTGCGGGTCGCCCAGCAGGGGTAGCGCGTCCTCGTAGTGCGCCGTGGCCGCCAGGGCTTGGCCGAGCATGATGCGCACCTGTTGGACGAGCCACGGGTCTCCCACGGTAGTCGCGTCCTCGAGCGAGCGTCGACCGTGCGCCAGCGCCAAGCCCGCATCACCCAGCGAGTAGTGGAGATAGGCGAGCCAGTATTCGGCATAGGCTCGCCCCGCGACGTCGTTGCGTGCGTGCGCCTCGTCGACAGCGCGGTGAAACAGCGGTAAATCGTCGCGCACGGGGTCGTAGACGCACGCCAGTCCCAGACGCCGGATCAGCGAGCGCCAGGTTCGATAGCGCTGGTCGCTGACGGGCAGACGGTCAACCATTCCGAGCGCCGCGCGGTAGTGCATCTTGGCGCGGTCGAGACTGGATGCGGCGAGCGCTTTGTCTCCAGCGACCTCCGAGTACCGGGCCGCCTCAGCCGTGTCACCTGCACCGGCGCAGTGGTAGGCCAACGCCTCGCAGGCGGCAGCGGCCTGCGCGCCGCCTTCTGCGAGGATAAGGTCGGCAATTCGCCGGTGCATGGCCCGGCGCTGCTGTAAGCCGATGGCTGCGTAGACGACCTGCCGGGTGATCCCGTGCTTGAAGCGCAAGCCGCCGGTGTCCTCCGACGGCACGAGCAAGTCCTGGCGCGCCAGTTCCCGCACCGGCTTTTCAGCGAGCGCATGCCCGGTGAGCTTCTCGAGCAGCGAACCGGGCATGGCGTTTCCGATCACGGCCGCCGCCGCGAGCAACTCCCGCTGCATGGGCGGCAGCCGTGCGACGCGCGATTCGATCAGCGTTTCTAGCCATGCCGGTCCACCCTGAAGCGCATCGAGCGACGGGCTGTCGTCGCGCACCGCGAAGTGGCACAGCTCCTCGACGAACAGCGGGTTGCCACCGGAACGTCGGCTGATTTCCTCGACCAGGAACGGGTCGGCGTCGGGCAGCAGAGACGCGATCGACTCCGCCGTCTCGGTGTCGCTCAACGGGCCTAGATCGATAGCCTCGACGGCCGTGAGCGTGACCTCGCCCGCGTCCGCGGGCCGGGAGGCCGCCAGCAGCAACAGCGGAAGCTCGCGCAATGCACTTAGCGCATGGACCACGCGTCGGGTAGCGTCGTCCGCCCACTGCCAGTCGTCCATGAACATCACCTGTGGCTGGCGCCGCGCGATCGTAGCGAACACATCACGCAGCGCCTCGATCGTCTTCTCGGGCGCGCAGCGGCCGCTGCCGTCGGCCGGCCCGAGTGCAAGGGCCTGCAACAGTTCGGGCAGGCGCCGGACGAGAGCCGGATCGATGGCCTCGAGTCCTTGGCGCACCAGTCCGGTGGCCACGTCGACCGGCAGCTGAGTGGCAATGCCGAGTCGCGCACGCAGCATCTGCACGAACGGCTGCAGCGGTTCCCCACCCAGGCTGCCGTCGCAGTCGCCGCGGGCAATCCCGAAGCCGGCCCGTTCGGCACGACGCAGAAACTCCTCGGCCAAGCGCGTCTTGCCGAGGCCCGGTGAACCGCGCACGACGACAAACTGGCAGGCCTCCGCCTGGGCGGAAGCCAACACGCGATGCAAGCGCTCGAGCTCAGCGGCGCGGCCTACGAAGGGCAACAGCCCGCGCCGCACGTGAGCTTGGAAGCGTGTACGCAACGGCGTGGTGCCGAGCACGCCGCGTACCGGCAACGGTCGCTCGCGCCCCTTGACGCTGACAGGCTCGCGCTCGATCGTGTTGAAGAGGTGGCTGACCGGGCCCAGCGCGTCGGTGCTGACGAGCAACTCGTCATCGACGGCCACGTCGCTGAGGTGCTTGGCCACGCCCGGCGTAGTTCCCGAGAGTTCAAGTCGACTGCCACCTTCGACGCCGGGCCGCACGAGCACCAAGCCGGCGTGGATGCCCGAGTGCACTGCCACACGTCCGGCGCCGTGCACGGAATAGCGCTCGCGCAGTGCGCGCACCCGACTGTGCGCGTCCAACGCCGCTTCGACCGCGAGGCGGCAGTCGTGTTCGGTTGCAAACGGATAGCCAAAGAGCGCCTGCAGCGCGTCGCCCTGGAACTGATTGACCGTGCCCCCGCGCGACGTGACCGCCTCGCAGAAGGCCGCACGCAGGTCGTTCATCAGATCCGCAGAGTGCTCGGCCTCCATGCGTGCGGCAAGACGGGTCGAGTCGCACAGGTCGCTGAACAAGATCGTCAGGCGCTGTCTGAATTCCTGTACCGGTTGGGCCGGCGCGTCCTCCGTTGAGTCGAACACGGGTGCTATCCGGGATTGCGGAGCGACCATTCTGAAGCGCGCCCGTGCATACGACAACCGGCGCCACCCGGAATTCGTTCCCAAGCTTGCGGAGGCGCAGGAAGTCGGAGGTCCCACCCTGCTAGGCCCGGCAGCAGCGTCAGGTCGAGCATGCGATAGCCGCGCGCGGCAATCAGACCGTTGGCTGACAGTTGGGGCGAGCCCACTGCCGGCCAGCCGCCGTCTCGGGCATCACGCCGGTTACGACGGTGCAGAAGGCCGCGAACGTCCGGCCGGGTCACGACGCGACGAGACGAGACGTCGTGCGCGACCGCCCGAGCGCCAGCAGTGGAATTCAGTGGCGCAAGGGCTGCTCGGCCGAATCCGAGCGGCGCGCGCGCTTCGAGCGCGCCGATTCGCCTCTTGGTGTCGCGTTGACATCCAGCCGAAGCTTATCGAGATAGTTGGCCCAAGCTTGCAGCATCTTCCTGCGCTGCTCGACGAATTCAGTCCGGTTGTAGGCTCGACCCAGGTTGTCGCGAACTGAGTGCGCCAGTTGCGCCTCGATGACGTCGGGGCTGAAACCGAGTCGCTCGTGCAAGATGGTCCGCGCGGTCGCGCGAAAGCCGTGCGCGGTCATCTCGTCGGCCGAATAGCCCATTGCTCGTAGCGCCGCGTTGATGGTGTTGTCACTCATCGGTCGGATCGTGATGGCGCTCGCCCCGAAAGACGAGCGTGCCGCCACCCGTCAACGGCTGAAGCTCGCGCAACACGGCGGCTGCCTGCTTCGGCAGCGGAACCAGGTGAGGTGCGCCGTTCAACTTTCCGACTAACAGCCGCTTCATTCGCGCCGCAGGGACCGTCCACAGCGCCTTGTCGAGGTTGATTTCGCTCCACTCGGCAGCCCGAAACTCGCGGGCCGGAGCAGGAGCATCGGCTGCAGCTTCAACGCGGCGCGCACCACGTGAGTTGCGGCATAGCCGTCGCAAGCACGCAGGAGCTGAGCCAGCCGCTCGGGCTCAGTGATCGCGGCGAAGTGCTTCGGCTGCGGTCGCTTCAACCCTACCTTCAGGCCGTAGGCCGGATTCGTTGTGGCTTTGCCGATCGCGATGCCGTAGCGGAAGATCTGGCTGCAGTTCTCGAGTGCGCGGCGCGCCGTTTCCACGACGCCCCGGGCTTCGACGCGTCGCAGCACCTCAAGGAGCATCGGCGGCGTGATAGCGGTAACGGGAGTCCGGCCCGAAAGACATCCCGTTGCAGCCGCTCGATGATCTTCTGCGAATAGCTCGGCGCCCACGAATCGCGGCGCACCTCGAACCAGTCGCGCGCGAGCGTCTCGAAAGAGTCGAGGGGCGGCAGCCCCTTGGCCACCCGGTCCTCGACAGCCCATTTCGCGCGAATGGCAGCCCTGTCGTCCTTGCGCTTCTGACTCGGATCGACGTCGTGGGCCAGCGTCTGGCGGGCCTCTCGGCCTTCTGCCGCGCAAGCGCAAGACCGGTCGCGGGATAGGTTCCCAGCGACAACAGCTTTCGCCTGCCATGAAAGCTGTAGGTGAACCGCCAGCCGTGCGAGCCGCCGTTGACGAAGAGGAACAGGTAGAGGCCTTCGCCATCGGAGATGCGCTTTCGCGGATCACCAGGTCGTATGGCCTTGAGCGTCTGGTCCGATCGAATGAGGTGCCTGGCCATGTGGAGTAACTCCCAAGGGACCGGAGGAGTAACCCCCGATTCCGGCTCGAAATTACTCCAAAAGCCGCCAGAAGTCAGCGGAAGCCATAAGACCGTCCCGGAAACCAAAAAAGCCCTCGAGCGTTGATTCTCAAGGGCTTTTCGGATGTTCTGGAACGCTGCGGGACGTCCTGGAAATTCGTGCTGGTGGCCAAGGGCGGAATCGAACCACCGACACGCGGATTTTCAATCCGCTGCTCTACCAACTGAGCTACTTGGCCGTGAGCCGGCGATTATATCGGCGGCGCGCCCACGAGCCGTGCTCCGAGCACTGCGCCGTACACTGCCCACACATGGACAGGCGCACTCTGCTGACGCGATTCGCGGCACTGGGGAGCGGCGTTGCGGCGCCGACGACGACCTTGGCCGCGGCGGCGTCGCCGCGTGGCACGCGTCACCTTGCCGTCCTGATCTTCGATCGGCCGGACGCGTGGGAATGGTTCCCTCCCGAGTTGCTCGCCGAGCTTGCCCTCCTCGGCTGGACCGACGGCAAGAACCTCAGCGTGCAGTGGAACTACGCGAATGGCGACGCGACACGCCTGCGCTCGCTCGCGGCGCAGATCGCCGCGTCGGCGCCGGATGTCATCCTCACCCGGGGAACGCCGGCCACGCAGGCATTGCGCAGCGCCACGAAGACGATCCCCATCGCCACTGGCGTCGGCGACCCCGTCGGCAGCGGCTTCGCCAAGAGCTACGCCGAGCCGGGCGAAAACATCACCGGCATCGCCTGGGCGATCGTCGAGGCGAGCCAGAAGCAGGTCGAGCTGCTGCGCCTGCTCGTGCCGGGGCTCGCGGAGATCGTCGTCCTGTGGAGGACCAGCCGCGAGACATCCCTCGGCGATCTCATGCGGCCGATGATGGCCAGCGGTCGGACCTTCGGCGTCACGGTGCGCAGTGCGCTCGTCGAGACGATGAGCGAGCTGAGCGAGGCACTGCGAGCCGCTCACGCGCGCGGCCCGGCTGCGGCTCAGATCCTCGGCCTGTCGGGAAGCGCATTCACCTACGAATCGATTGCCGCTGCCGCCATCGCGGCACGCATGCCGACCATGTTCGAGAATCGCGCCTTCGTCGAGGGCGGCGGGCTGGCGAGCTTTCGCTTCAACTGGGAAAACCAGACGCGTCGCGCGGTGGCGCAGCTCGACAAGCTGCTCCGCGGCGAAAAGCCCGCGAACATCCCGTTCGAGTTGCCGACCCGGCAGGAGTTCGTGCTCAACCTCAAGACGGCGCGCGCGCTCGGCCTCGTCGTGCCGCAGGCGGTGCTGCTGCGCGCCGACGCGACCATCGAGTGACGCCGCCCGGTTGGCGGCCAGGCGCTCAGGCCGCGTTGCGCTTGTTGCGCGACAGGTCGACGCCGAGCTGCTTGAGCTTGCGGTACAAGTGGGTCCGCTCGAGCCCCGTCTTCTCGGCGACACGCGTCATGCTGCCGTTCTCCTGCGCGAGGTGGAACTCGAAGTAGCTCTTCTCAAAGGCGTCGCGCGCTTCGCGCAACGGCCGGTCGAGATCGAAGCTCTGCTCGGGCTGCGGCCCGAGCAGCGACGGCGGCAGCGGCTGCATCGTGCCGCCGGTCATCGCCGCCTCGACGGTGAGGCCGACGTTGTCGCCGGTGGCCGCGTTGAGCGCCGACGGCGCGCGCGATGGTGGCTTGGCCAGGCCCTGTTCGACGGCACGCAACAGCTTTTGCAAGGTGATCGGCTTCTCCAGGAAGGCCATGGCGCCGAACTTGGTCGCCTCGACGGCCGTGTCGATCGTGCCGTGGCCGCTCATCATGATCACCGGCATCGTCAGCAACGCCGTCGAGCCCCATTCCTTCAGCAGCGTGATGCCGTCGACGTCGGGCATCCAGATGTCGAGGAGGACGAGGTCGGGGCGGATTCGCTCGCGGCAGGCGCGCGCCTGCGCCGCGTTCTCCGCCAGCTCGATCGTGTGGCCCTCGTCGGCGAGGATCTCCGACAGCAGCGCTCGAATCCCCAGTTCGTCGTCGACGACAAGAATGGTGGCCATTGAATCTCAGTGCGCCTTTGACGTCGCGACGGGCTCGTTCGCGGCGACGCGGACCGCCGTCGCGAGTTTGGAAAATGATAGCGAAACTTGCGCACCCCTCACGCTGTCCGGCATCGCGTTGCCGGTGGCATCGGCGGGCGCCCCGAGGTTGGCGATTCGAACACGCGCGCCATGCTCGTCGGCGATCTTCTTCACCACCGCGAGGCCGAGGCCCGTTCCCTTCATCTTGGTGGTGACGTAGGGCTCGAAGGCGCGCTTCAGCACTTTCTCCGAGAACCCGGGCCCATTGTCGACGACGACGAGGCGGACCGCGCGCACTTCGCCGCTCTCGTTCTTCGCCGCCTCGGTGACGATGCGCACCCTGCCGTCGGCCTGCTCGGCGACCGCGTCGAGCGCGTTCTGGACCAGGTTGTGGATCACCTGGCGCAGCTGGGTGCCGTCGCCGACGATCGCGGGCAGCGCCTCGGCGAGCTCGGCCGACAGGCGCCCCGACTCCTGCGCCGTGCCGTAGAGGCCGAGCAGCTCGACGACGAGGGCGTTGAGGTCGAGCGCGTCGAAGCTCGACGCCGGCAGGCGCGCGTAGTCGCGAAACTCGTTGACCAGCGTCTTCATCGCCTGCACCTGGTTGACGATCGTCGTCACCGAGCGATCGAGCATGCCCTGGTCGGCGCCGCCGAGCTTGCCGCCGAGCTTCTGCTGCAGCCGCTCGGCGGAGAGCTGGATGGGCGTCAGCGGGTTCTTGATCTCGTGCGCAAGCCGGCGCGCGACCTCGCTCCAGGCCTCGACGCGCTGCGCTGAGACGAGCTCGGTGATGTCGTCGAAGACCATCAGGCGCGCGCCCTGCGGCATCGCCGCGCCGCGCACGAGCAGGGTGATCGAGTCGCGCTCGCGCCCGTCGGCGGTGGTGGTGAACTGCAGGTCGAACGAATCCTGCCAATGGTCGCGCTCGCCCGCCTCCGGGCTCTCGGCATGGAGCTCGAAGCGCTGCCACACCAGCTGGGCGAAGCCGCCGAGGCCGGCGACCTCGTCGAGGCGCCTGCCCTTGTAGGCCGAGAGCGGCAGCTTGAGGATGCGGGTCGCGCCCGGGTTGACGGTGTCGATCACGCCGTTCCGGTCGAACACGATCACGCCGGCGGTCAGGTTGTCGAGGATCGTCTGCAGGTTGGCGCGCGCGCCTTCGACCTGGACCACGCTCTTCTGGACCAGCTGACGCGCATCGGAAAGCTGCGTCGTCATCTCGGCGAACGATCGCGTCAGCCCGCCGAGCTCGTCGCGCGATTTGAACACCGCCCTCGAGCTGAAGTCGCCGCGCGCGACCTGCGCGACGCCTTCGGCCAGGAGCAGCAGCGGCTGCGCGAGCTGGTTGCTGAGCGCAATCGCCAGCAGCAGCGCGCCGAAGACGGCGAGGACGAGGGCGAGCGTCAACGTGCCGATGTACATCTTTCTTAGGCCCGAGCGAGCGACCGCGCGCTGCTGGTACTCGCGGTAGGCGTTGGTGACGGCGAGCGCGTTGGCGGCCAGGCCGGGCGCGATCGACTGAGTGACGACGAGGAATCGCTCCTGCTCGCCGAGAGTGAAGTTGCTGCTCGGGATCACTGCGACGGCGCGCACGCGGGCCGACGCGCCGGATGAGGCGCCCGCCGCGGCCGAGGCATCCTCGTCGAGCCCTTCGGCCTGGCTGACGACGCGCTGGGCGCGCGCCTCGCGCAGCATGTGCGGAGGAACGCGCTCGGGCATCAGCCCGGAGGTCGTGCTGCCGGTCGCGAGCAGGGTCTGGCCGGCGTTGCCGACGACCGAGATCTCGCGCGCCGAGAGCTGCTCGCGCAGGCGCTCGAGCGAGAGCGGCTCGGCCGACGACGCGCCCTCGCCGAGGCGCTCTGCCGCCAGCCGCGTCTTGGTCGCGAGGTCGCTGACGATGGTGTCGATCGTGCCGCGGCCGAGGTTCAGGCCGGCGTCGAGCGCGCCTTCGACCTTGACGTCGAACCAGCTCTCGATCGAGCGCGAGACGAACTGGTAGCTCACCGCGTAGATCAGGACGCCGGGCAGGATGCCGACCAGGGCGAAGGTCGCCGCCAGCTTGAGCAGCAGGCGGCTGCCGAAGCGGCCGCGCGAGACGCGCCAGAGCATGCGCACGCCGGCGACGACGATGACGGCGACGAGGGTGCTCGCCAGCGCGACGTTGACCCAGAACAGCCAGACGTAGTGACGCTCGTAAAGCGCCGGGTTGCTGGTCGCGATGCCGAGCAGGAAGGCGAGCACGAGGCCGGCGCCCAGGGCGGCGAGGGTCGAGACGATCCAGGCCCAGCGGCTGCGCCGGGGAAGCGGCGGAGGCTCGGGGCTGCCGGCCCCGAAGCGCGAGTCCTCGTTCATCAGTTGATGCGCTGGGTGCGCTTGACCGACAGCTGCCAGTCGGGGCTGCCGGCGATGCCGATCTGCATCGGCCGCGGCAGCAGGTTGATGTCGAGCCGGTAGACGAACTCGATGTAGTGGCGGCCGTCGTCGAGCTGGCCTGCCTCGGCGACCTTCCAGCGCACGCTGCGGCTGGTCGCGGCGATCGCCTCCTCGCGGGTCGGGTAGTTCTGGCTCAGGCCGCCGACCGTGGTGACGCGGTAGGTCGACGTCAGCGGCTGATAGACGATCTTCCAGACCTTGGTCGCATGGGCGACCCGGCGGTCACGCCAGTACCAGCGGTCGCGGAAGATCTCGGCCTCGGCGACCAGGAACAGCGGCACCGACTTGGCGAGCGCGTCCTCGGGGCCCTTGCCGAGCTCGAAGTTGACCGCGTAGCTGACGAAGACGCCGTCGTCGTCGCGAAGGACGTCGAAGCCGGTGAGTTCACCCTCCGAGGCCTCAGCCGGCGGGGCGGTGGCGACTCCGGCGACCCACAGGCCGGGAATCCAGGCGCGCGACGCCGCGACGCCGAGCGCGCGAAGCACGCTGCGGCGGCGCAGGGAGCCGTGCGGCGGCAACGAGGTCATCAGAGGGCGGTCTTCGGCTTGGACTCAGTTTTCTCGATCAGGGCGAGGAAAAAACCGTCCGCCGCCCCCGGAAATACGGGCGACGGCGGCGTTTCGTCATTGTCGGGCAGCGGCAGGAGTTGCCCGGGGGAAGGCGGGGTGGCGGCAAGGGCGGCATCGCCCGCTCGTTGCAAAAAAGCGTCGATCTGCGCCGATCCCTCCTGCCTGAACACTGAACAGGTGACGTAGAGAAGGCGCCCGCCTGGCGCGAGCAGCGGCCAGAGCGCGTCGAGGAGGTGCGCCTGGGTCGCCGCCAGCGCGGGCAGGTCGCTCGGCCGGCGCAGCCAGCGCACGTCGGGATGGCGGCGCACGATCCCCGAGGCGCTGCACGGCGCATCAAGCAGGATCGCCGCGAACGGCCGGCCGTCCCACCAGCGCGCCGGCGTCGCGGCGTCGGCGGCACGCGTCTCGCCGCGCAGGCCGAGGCGGGCGAGCGTGGCGTCGACGCGCGCCAGCCGGGCCGGATCGCGGTCGATGGCGAGCAGGTCGAGGTCGGCCAGCTCGAGCAGGTGGGCGGTCTTGCCGCCGGGGGCGGCGCAGGCGTCGAGGACGCGCGCGCCGGGCGCGAGCGGTTCGGCCAGGAGCAGGGGCGCGGCGCGTTGCGCGTTGGCGTCCTGCACCGACACCAGTCCCTCGGCGAACCCGGGCAGCTGCGTCACCGGCACCGGCCGGAGCAGCGAAAGCGCTGCGCCGCCCAGCGCCACCGCCTCGATTCCGTTCGCGGCGAGCGTCTCGAGGTACGCCGCCACGGTCGTGCGCCGGACGTTGACGCGCAAGGTCATCGGCGGATGAACGTTGGCGGCTTCGGCGATCGCTTGCCAGCGGTCGGGCCAGTCGGCGCGCAGGCGGTCGAGCCACCAGAGCGGATGGTTGAAGCGTGCCAGCGGGTCGGCCAGCGCCGCGGCGACGATCGCCTCGCGCTCGCGCCCGAAGCTGCGCAGGACGGCGTTGACGAAGCCCGCGCTGCGCGGCGCGCGCCGGGTCGCCGCCGCCACCGCCTGGTCGACCAGGGTGTGCTCGGCGTAAGGCGGATCTCCCGCCGGCCAGAGCAGCGCCAGGGCGACGAGCAGGAGCGCCTCGACCTCGGGAGGCGGTGCCTTCGGCGCGAGCCGGCGCCGCACCACCTCGGCGGCGCCGAGCCAGCGCAGCGCGTGGAAGGCGAGCGCCTGCGTCCCCGGCCGTGCCGGCGCCGGACAGCGGGCGAGGGCGTCGTTGAGCGACTGGCCGGCGCGCACCGCGCCGACCGCGTCGGCGGCGTGACCGAGCAGGCGCGCCAGCGGCAACGCGGCGGTCGGTGCGGAAGCGGTCACCGGCCGAGTCTAGGACCTGTCGCGCCCCGGAGCGGCTGGCTCGCCCCGGAGGCGCGAAGGGCGAGGGCGAGTGCGGTACGCTCCCCTCCCGACATCCGCGACCCCCGCTATGGCCGGCGAGAAGCCCACCCCGATCTTTCGCAGCGAGACCGACCTCGCCCGCCTGCCGGCGTCGGACCGGATCCGCTATCGCCTGGTCGGCGCCGACTGCCGCTACCACGCCAACGACAACATCGCCGACTTCATCGAGGACGGCGAGCTCGACGAGCTGCGCGCCGAGGTCGAGGCGCAGATGCAGGGCGTCCTGCGCGCGCTCGTGATCGACACCGAGAGCGACCACAACACCAACGACACCGCCAAGCGGGTCGCCAAGATGTTCCTGACCGAGGTCTTCAAGGGCCGCTACACGACGGCGCCGTCGGTCACCGAGTTCCCCAACGTCTCGCGCCTCAACGAGCTGATGATCGTCGGCCCGGTCAAGGTGCGGAGCGCGTGCTCGCATCACCTCTGCCCGATCCTCGGCAAGGTCTGGATCGGCCTGTTGCCGAACGAGCACTCGAACCTGATCGGCCTGTCGAAGTACGTCCGCATCTGCGACTGGATCATGAGCCGGCCGCAGATCCAGGAGGAGGCGGTGACGATGCTCGCCAACGAGCTGCAGGACCGCGTCAAGCCGGACGGCCTGGCGATCGTGATGGAAGCCGACCACTTCTGCATGCACTGGCGCGGCGTCAAGGACGACCAGGCGATGATGACCAACAGCGTCATGCGCGGCGCGTTCCTGAAGGACGCCAACCTGCGCCGGGAATTCCTGTCGCTGCTCGCCAAGAAGGTCTAGGTCGTTCACCCGAGGAAGCGAAGATGCTGGTCCGACTGATGTACGCGAGCCGCGCCGGCGACTCGGTGAACGCCGACGCGCTCGCGGCGATCCTGAAGCGCTCGAAGGAGAACAACCCGAAGGTCGGCGTCACCGGCGTGCTGTGCTTCTGCACCAATGCCCGCATCTTCCTGCAGGTGCTCGAAGGCGGTCGCAACGCGGTGAGCGGCCTCTACAACCGCATTTCCCAGGACCCGCGCCACCACGAGGTCGCCCTCCTCAGCTACGAGGAAATCGGCGAGCGGAGCTTCTCGCACTGGTCGATGGGCCAGGTCAACATGAGCCGGCTCAATCCGGCGCTGGTCCTCAAGTACTCCGAAGGAACGCAGCTCGACCCGTACGCGGTCTCGGGACAGGCGTCGCTGGCGCTCTTCAACGAGCTGGTCGCGACGGCCTCGATCGGCGTGCAGGTCTAGCCAACCGCCGCGGAGCGGATCGGCCAAGCGAGCGGCCGGCTCGCTCTAGCAGTCGATGCGCGTTGCGCCGGGCGCGACCGGGGGCTTGGTCGGCGGCGGCGGCGACGTCTTGCCGGCCAGGCCGGGCTTCGGCAGCGGTGGCGGCGCTGCCTTGGGGTCGTTCGGGCCCGACACCAGAGGTTTGGTGCAGTCGGCGCTGCTCGCGGTCGGCTTCGGCCGCGCTGCAGCGCGGGCGGCGGCGCCGCCTCCCTTGAATGCCCCGGGCTGGCCCGTGGCGTTCGACATCACGGGCGTACCGAGCTGCAGCGAGTCGCTGCCGCCGGGCGTTCCGGTGTCGACGCCACCGGGAATCTGCGATGTCTGCGACGGCGTGGGGGGAAGGCGCGGCGGCGGCTTGGCGGTCGTCTGCGCGACGCTGCCGAGGGGAAGCGCGAGGAAGAGCGCCGTGACGACGACGAGATACGACGGGTGGGCCATGCTCTCTCTCCTGCAGACTGAGTTGCCCACGATACCGCGTTGCCGACGCCGCGCGCTCAGCCCGCTTTCGTCGCTGCGCTCTTGGCCACCTTCTTGACGACGACCTTCTTCGCGGCAACCTTCTTCGCAGTGCTCTTCTTCGCGGCGGTCTTCTTCGCCACCGGCGCCTCTGCGGCCGTCGGTGCCACCGCGCCATCGGCAGGGGCGGCCTCGGCCGGCGAACGTCTGGCGCCGCCGGCCTTCTTCGCCGCCGCCCCGCGCTCGGGACGCGGCTCGAACGCGAACACGACCTTGTTCTCCTTCGCGTCCCAGGCCAGGCGCGCCTTGAACTTGCGCCGCGTCTTGTT
>Ga0207650_10001188_pt1 | contig 19113 bp, 3 predicted proteins | sample KBSS63metaG_FD_184325 | JGI IMG/M metagenome (GOLD analysis project Ga0207650, IMG submission 184325) | Switchgrass rhizosphere microbial communities from Kellogg Biological Station, Michigan, USA - KBS S6-3 metaG (SPAdes) (version 2) | ecosystem: Host-associated > Plants > Roots > Rhizosphere >...
GACGAGCAGTGCAGATAATTGCGGCGTCGCAGCAATTGCGGTGGGGACTGACGGAGTTGAGCGGATTAAGCGCGGCGGAACAGCAGGAGGCGCTCGCGGCGTGGAGCCGAGCGGAAGCAGAAGCGCCGTTTGACTTGAGTGCGGGACCATTGCTGCGGGCCCGCTTGCTGCGGCTGGGAGAGAAAGATCATGTGGCATTGCTGACGCTGCACCATATCATCAGTGATGGCTGGTCGATGGGAGTGTTGGTGCGCGAAGTGGCGAGTCTCTATGAGAGCTACAGCCGTGGGGTGACCGCGCAGTTGCCGGAGTTGGAGATTCAATACGGTGATTATGCGGTGTGGCAACGAGAGTGGCTGGCGAGTGGCGTGCTGGAAGAGCAGTTGGAGTATTGGAAAGAGCAGTTGCGTGGCGCACCGGCAGTGTTGGAGTTACCGGCAGACCGGGCGCGACCGGCGGTGCAGAGCTATCGCGGCGGGCGAGCGCTGCTGGAGTTGAGTGGAGAGTTGAGTGCAGGACTGCGGGAGTTGAGCCGGCGCGAAGGCGTGACGCTGTTCATGACGTTGCTGGCGGCGCTTCAGACCTTGCTGTACCACTACACCGGACAAAGCGACATCGTTATCGGTACTGACGTCGCTAATCGTAATCGCCTGGAGACAGAACCGCTCCTCGGGTTTTTTGTAAATCAATTAGCACTGCGCACCGATCTGTCTGGAGATCCCACCTTCAAAGATCTCTTGAAGCGTGTCAGCAAAGTCTGCTTTGACGCCTACCGCTACCAAGATCTGCCTTTCGACAAACTGGTTGAAGCATTGAATCCGGACCGGCAAACGAATCACGCTCCTGTGTTTCAGTTAAAGCTCGTGGTTCAGAATGCTCCGGCCATGGCCATCGAACTGCCTTTGCTTCAACTTGAGCCAATTCCGATCCAAACGAACACGGCGAAATTTGATTTGCTGCTGGACGTCTGGGATGTCAGTCCAAATCTGATTCTATCCTTGTCTTACAACTCAGATCTATTCGATGTTGGCAGCACAAAACGTCTGCTTGGACAGTTGGAAAAAGTATGCTCCCAGGTGGTGGGCCAACCGGACGCGCACTTGAGCGATCTCCAGAAAATATTCATTCAACTGGATCGAGAGTGGCGCGAACAGGATGAGCAAAAGTTCCACAACACGCTGCATGAATCATTGAAGCTCATTAATCGCAAGGCTACCGCGATAGCCTGACAACCAAACAACAGAATATGCAGCGGCCTGCGTCAATTATCCGTAAGACGCTTACGGTTTCATCGGACCAACTGGTCCAAACAAGCTATCTGCAAACGGATGCAACTCTGCCGCTCGTGGTCCAGCCGGCAACGTTAAGAGTCGACCTCGTAACCTGGATCCAAAACAATCGCCGTCAAGTTGAGGATGAACTTTTTAGACACGGCGCGATTCTGTTCAGAGGTTTTGAGGTCGGCTCGGCAGCGCAGTTCGAGCAAGTGATTCGCGCCGCATCCAGTGGCGAGTTGATGGAATATCGCGAACGTTCTTCGCCGCGCAGCCAGGTGAGCGGGAGGATATATTCATCGACTGACTATCCCGCAGATCAAATTATCTTTCCTCATAACGAGCACTCTTACTCACGCACCTTTCCGATGAAGATTTTCTTTTTTTGCAAGACGCCGGCAGCGAGTGGAGGAGAAACACCGATAGTTGATTGTCGACGGGTCTTAGATCGCATCAGCGCTGATACACGCGCCCGCTTCCTGCAGAAAAGATGGATGTATGTGCGCAATTTTGGTGATGGACTGGGTCTGAGTTGGCAAACGGTATTTCAAACCACTGATCGATCGGAGGTCGAAGCGTATTGCCGGCGCGGCGACATCGAGTTTCAGTGGAAAGATAATGATCGCCTGAGAACGCGACAAGTGCGTCCGGCCATCGCCACCCACCCAAAGAGCGGGGCCGCCGTTTGGTTCAATCACGTTGCTTTCTTTCATGTTTCGACGCTTGCAGCGGAAACCCGCAACGCATTGTTGGCCCAATTCGAGGACGATGATCTCCCGAACAATACTTACTACGGAGATGGCAGCAGGATTGAGGCCGAGGTTCTGGATGAGATCCGTGAAGCCTATTGCCAGGAGACGGTCACGTTCGACTGGCGCGAGTCCGATATCCTGATGCTCGACAACATGCTCACCGCACACGCGCGCTCAGCCTTCAGTGGAAAAAGGGAAGTGCTGGTCGGCATGTCCGAACCGTTTACGCGAGAGCACTAAGGCTTTGCCTTAAAAGTAGAAATCGCACTTGGATCGGGTCAGTACAGGACCTGGTCAGTGATTAGGTCTCATGGTTGGACCAGGTCGCTACCGCTCGCTGTACTGACCCGATCCAAGAATGATTTTGGACTTCTAACTTTGATTAACATGCAAGCCGACGTTGTTGAAGGTTACCGGCTTTCGCCGCAGCAAGAGCGGATTTGGTCGCTACGAAATGGATCGTCGCCAGACCCGTATCGTGCCGAAGCAAAGATCTTGATCGAAGGTGAACTTGACGTGGCGGAGCTGGCGGCGGCTATCGAAATCGTGATTGAGCGCAACGAGATTTTGCGGACCACATTTCGGCAGTTACCGTCAATGGTGATGCCGCTGCAGGTGGTCAAATCCAGTTCTCCGTTTTCGCTTATGGCCCATGACCTGAGCGCTTTTTCTGCTGCGGAAGAAGCAGCGAAACTGCAAGCACTCATGACGAGTTTGGGTTCCTTTGAGCTACATCACGGTTCGCCGTTGCGCATTGCAATTGTTGAGCTCTCTTCACACCGGAAAATGTTGCTCATCAGCGTGACGTCACTTTGCGCCGATGCGAAGACCTTAACTATTTTGGTGAATGAAATTGTTTCTTGTTATCGAGAGCGCTCAACAGGGTCCGAAGTGACAAGTCAGCGCGTGCAGTATGCCGATTTGGCGGAATGGCTAAATACCGTTCCGGCATTAGAGGCAGCCAGAGTAGGCCGCGACTATTTCCGGGAGCTGAAGATCGCTGATCTATTAGACCTGCAGCTTCCATTTGAGAGTGCGCCTAAAACCGCCGCCGGGTTTGAGCCCAGGTACATCAGCTTCGAATCGCCTGTAAGTGCGAACCGCCTCGAAGCGGTCGCGAAGACGAGCGGTGGATCTCCCTTTGATTTGTTACTTGCCTGTTGGCAGATTTTGCTGTGGCGGCTTACGGGTGATAAGGAAATCGTTGTTGGCGTTGCTTTTGACGGCCGGATAGATGGCGAGTTGGTCCAGGCGCTCGGGCCCCTTACAAGATACCTGCCAGTTCATACACACCTCGATGGCGATCTCACGTTGCCGTCAGTTCTAACAACCATAGCGAAGAGCAATGAAGAAAACTACAAGTGGCAGGTTTGTTTTGATTGGCAGTATTTGCTTGCAAAAAATGAGCAGGCTGAAAAGGCAATGTTTCCCGTGGTTTTTGAGTTTGATGAGCAGAGTGAACCAGAATCTCTGCCCGGGCTATCGTTTACGATCGTTGAGCAAAACGCCTGCTGCGATAAGTTCAAGATAAAGCTTTGTTGCGCTCGTCGAGGTGAACACCTCGGCTTTGAGTTGCATTACGACCCGGCTTTGCTGAAGGGCGATGACGTTAAGCGTCTGGGCCAGTCATTTCAAACGCTCTTAAGCGATGTCTTGCGTGATCCACAACAACCAATCGGAAACCTGGCGGTGCAGAGTGAGGTTGAGCGTAAGCGATTGCTCGTTACGCTGAACGATAACCGCAGGGATTACGGCAGGAGCCAGTGCATTCCGTTGCTGTTTGAGCGCCAAGTAAATAGCACCCCAAATAATATCGCTGCAGTGTCTGGTGAACAGCAGTTGAGTTATGCAGATCTCAACGCGGGAGCGAATCAGATCGGGCGGTATCTGCAGAAGTTGGGAGTGGGGCGGGAGGAGGTAGTGGGGATCTGCATGCCGCGCACGCCGGAGCTGGTGATGGCGTTGTTAGGGACGATGAAGGCCGGGGCCGCCTATCTGCCGTTGGAGCCGGGCTATCCGGCGGAGCGGTTGGGTTACATGATCGCGGATGCGGGAGTAAAGGTTTTGCTGACGGCTGGAGATTTGTTGAGTGAGGTGCCGCGTGGGGCCGAGCGCCGGATTAGTCTGGAGCAGGAGTGGAAAGAGATCAGCCAGGAGAGTAGTGCGGATTTGGGTGTTGAGATCGAGCCGGAGCAAGTGGCGTATGTGATTTACACGTCGGGGTCAACGGGACGGCCGAAGGGCGTGATGATCACGCATGGGAATCTGGTGAATTACATCAGTTGGGCCGGGGAGCGCTACTTAAGCGCTGCAGGTGTGGAGCGTCCAGACTTTGCGCTGTACACATCGCTGGCCTTTGATTTGACAGTGACGTCGTTATTCCTGCCGCTCGTGAACGGGCTGCGCCTGGTGTTGTATGAGGGCGAGGATGGCGTGGAGACGTTGCGCGGCATCGTCGGGAGTGCGGGCGAATGGATATTGAAAGCGACGCCGAGTCATTTAGGGATGTTGGGCGGTGGCGCCTACGAGCGCAGTCGCGTGCGGAAGTTGATCGTGGGCGGGGAAGCGCTGCGGACGAAGCTGGCGGCGACGATGCAGGAGAGTTTTGGAGCGGCGACGGAGATCATCAACGAGTATGGCCCAACGGAAGCCACAGTTGGGTGCATGCACTACGGGTATGTGGGAGCTGAGGGCAGGGCAGAGGTCTCGATCGGGCGCGGGATCAGCAACGTGCAGGTCTACGTGCTGGACGAGCGGCAGGAGTTGGTGGGTGAACAGGTGCGCGGCGAGTTGTACATCGGCGGCGCGGGAGTGGGGCGCGGTTATCTGGGGCGAGCGGAGCTGACGGCGGAGCGGTTTATCCCGGATGAGTACAGCGGGGAAGCAGGAGCGCGGTTATATCGAACGGGAGACATGGCGCGGTACCTTGCGGATGGCAACATTGAATACCTGGGTCGAGTTGACGAACAGGTGAAGCTGCGCGGCTATCGGATTGAGTTGGGCGAAATCGAGACCGCGCTGCGGCAACACGAGATGGTGCAGGCGGCGGTAGTAGTAATAAAGGAGAGCCCAAAGGAGAGCATCGGGGGCGACCAGCGGCTGGTGGCGTACGTGGTGAGCGCTGCAGAGTTGTCGGTAAGTGAGTTGCGGCGGCATCTGGTGGCGCAGTTACCGGAGTACATGATACCGGCGATGTGGGTGTCGCTGGCGGAGTTGCCGCTGACGCCGAACGGGAAGGTGGACCGGCGAGCGCTGCAGCAACTGGAAGTGGGAGCAGGAGCGCGTCGCGAATATGTTGGACCACGCACACCAACGGAAGAGATCTTAAGCGGGATCTGGGCCGAGGTGCTGGGAGTGGAACGGGTCGGTGTGGACGACAACTTTTTCGAGCTGGGCGGTCATTCACTGCTGGCGACGCAGGTGATCTCGCGGGTGCGGGAAGCGTTCGGGATCGAGCTGCGGTTGCGGAGTTTGTTCGAGCAGGCGAATGTGCGCGGGTTGGCGGCGTTGGTAGAGACGGCCTTGCGCGGTGGGGAAGCGACGCGGAGCGAGCGGATCGGGCGGGTGAGCCGAGAGGAACCGTTGCCGTTGTCGTACGCGCAACAGCGGTTATGGTTCCTGGACCAGTTGGAGCCGGGGAATCCGTTCTACAACATTCCCCTCGCGGTGCGGCTGCGTGGCGAGTTGCAGCCAGAGGCACTGGAGCAGAGTCTGAACGAAGTGGTGCGACGGCATGAAGTGCTGCGCACGAGTTTTGTGGTGGTAGACGGAGAACCGCGGCAGGTGGTCCAGGCGGCAGTTTCGTTGCCCCTGCCGGTGCTCGATTACAGCGAGCTAAACGAGAGGGAGCGAGAAAAAGAGGCGGCGCGGGTAGCCGGTGAAGAGAGGGAAGGGGCATTTGATTTAGGGGGCGGCCCGTTGCTGCGCGTGCGGTTACTGCGCTACTCGAGCGTCGAGCATGTGTTGCTAATAACGCTGCACCACATAGTTTTCGATGGCTGGTCGGACGCCGTGCTGATCCGCGAACTAACTACGATCTATGCGGCGCTCGTGAAGAAGGAAGAGTGGTCGTTGCCGGCGCCGGCGCTGCAATACGGTGACTATGCAGTGTGGCAACGGGAGTGGCTGCAGGGGAAGGTGTTAGCTGAGCATTTGCAGTACTGGCGAGACCACCTGCTGGGAGTGCCGGAAGTACTGGAGTTGCCGGCGGACAAAGCGCGGCCCGAGGCACCCGCCTATTGGGGGGCGCGTTGGAACTTTGAACTGGGGCGCGAGTTGGCGGCGCACGTACACGACATGTGCCGGCGCGAGAGTGTGACGCCGTTCATGGTCCTATTGGCGGCATTTCACGTGCTGCTGGCGCGCTATAGCGGGCAGGAAGACATGCTGATCGGGATCCCGATCGCGAACCGAACGCGAGTGGAACTCGAGGCGCTGCTGGGCTTCTTCGTGAACACACTGCCCGTGCGGTTGCGGCTGGCGCGAGGGGAGACTGTGCGGGAACTCTGGGCGCGTGTAAAAGGAGCAACGCTCGGGGCCTACGCGCATCAGGATCTGCCGTTTGAGCGGCTCGTGGAAGAGTTGCGGCCGGAACGCAGTCTGAGCCGTCAGGCTTTGGTCCAAGTGCTGTTTATCTTTCAGAACTTGCCGGGTGCGCCGGACTTGGAGTTGCCCGGTTTGAAATTGGAGGATGCGGCCGTGCGCAACGATCCGGCGGTGCGTACAGATCTGGATCTCTATGTGAATGAGACGAGTGACGGATTGAGCGGCGTCTTTGTTTACAGTCCGGAGTTGTTCCACGAAGCGACGATTGGGCTGATGGCCCAGCGGCTGACACGGATCCTTGAGGAGATGGTGAGCGAGCCGGACAAACCGGTAGCGGAGCTGTTGGCGCCAGTCGAGACCACAGTGGAGTTGCTTCCGGTGGCAGGCGGAGAGGACGCGCCGCTCACTTACCATCAGGAGCGGCTGTGGTTCATCGAGGAGTTTGAGCGTGGGAACGTGTATGCCGGCAGTCCCAGTTACCACAACTTGCCGCTGCTGTTGGTGGTGCGCGGAGCGGTAGATATTAAGAAGCTGGAGGCGAGTCTGGAGACGATCATTAAGCGGCACGAGGTGATACGGAGCCGCTTTGTCGAGACAGGGGGAAAAGTGAGGCAGCGAGTAGCGCCCGCCGCGCCCTTCAGGCTCAAAGTGATCGGACCGGAGGCGTCTTTGGAGGCGGCGCGAGCGCGGGCTCTGGCCGATAGCGCGGCGCCCTTTAGTCTCGAACGAGACGTGCTGTTGCGGGCCACGCTCTATCAAGTGAAGGCTGGTGAGGCAGTGCTGGCGCTCACCCTACATCACATCATCGCCGACAAAGAGTCGTTACGCATCCTCCTGAGTGAGCTGCAGGAAGTCTATGCTGCGGAGGTGGAAAACCGCGATCCGCAATTGCCGGTTTTGACGGCGCAGTACGGAGACTACGCGCGGGCACAGCGAGCGCTGACGGAAGCGGACTTCGAGCCGTTGCTGTTTTACTGGAAGTGGCAACTGCGCGGGCGGCTGCGGGCGTTGGAACTGCCAGAGTCTCGGCCCCGCCCGGCAGTGCATACCTACACGGCGCAGTGGGAAAAGTTCAGTCTCGCGGAGCCCCTGGCGGCGCGGTTAAAGCAGCGCTGTGAGAATAGCGGGACCGACATGTTCACGCTGACGCTGGCGGCCTTCAAGGCGCTGCTGCATCGCTATGCGCGGCAGGACGAAATCGTGGTGGGCAGTGTGGCCGGGCAACGGCGGCAGGCGGCGTTCGCCCCGCTCATCGGCCCCTTCGCCAACCTGCTGGTTCTGCGCAGCGACCTCGGCAGAAATCCTTCCTTCGCGGTGCTCTGCGAGCAGTTGCAGAACACGGTGGCAGAAGCGCGCTGTGGTCAGGACTTGCCCTTTGACAAGCTGGTCCATGAGCTCAACCCGGAAAAGGACATGAGCCGCACGGCGCTCTTCGACGTGCTGTTTGAATATGAGGAGCAAAGCTGGGCGCCGTTCAGCCTGGGGACGGCCAGTTGCGCAGTGGTGGAGACCAATATGGGTTACGGGAAATACGATCTTCACGTTTCCCTGCAGGAGAGTGGCGCGGTGGTCCAGGGCACGATGGTCTACAACGGCGATATCTATGAAGGCTTTCTGATCCGGCAGATGCTGCGGCATTTCCAGGTGTTGCTCGAGTGCGTGGCGGAGACGCCCGAAGAGAGAATCGACGACGTGGTGCTGCTCAATCGAGCTGAGCAGCAGCAACAGCTTCAGGAGTGGAACGCCACGGACGCGGAGTGGCCGGTGGACCAGACGCTGGCGGAGCTATTTCAGCAGCAGGTGCGGGCCACGCCCGAAAAGACGGCGTTGGTTCTCGGCGCCGAACGGCTGACTTACCGGGAACTGGACGCCCGCGCAAATCAGCTGGCCCATCAACTACAGACGCTGGGAGTGACGGCCGATACCCTCGTCGCGATCTGCCTGGAGCGCTCGTTGGAGATGGTGGTGGCGTTGCTCGGGGTGCTCAAAGCAGGCGGCGCCTACCTGCCGCTGGATCCGGAATACCCGCCGGAACACCTGCGCTTTGTGCTGGAGGATAGCGGCGCGGCATATGCGATCACGATGGCTGAGTTTATGGAGCGGCTGGGAGCGCCGGCGCTCACTACTATTCAGCTTGATGAGGATGGTGAGGCGCTGGCCCAGCAACCTGCCACAGCGCCGAGTAGCACTGTGGGGCCGCACAATCTGGCCTATTGTCTCTACACCTCCGGGTCAACGGGGCGGCCCAAGGGAGTGCTGGTAGAACAGCGCAATGTCACCAGATTAATCGTCAACGAGAAACTTCCGTTTGTGCTGCAAGCGGACGAAGTGTGGACGATGTTTCATTCCTACTGCTTCGACTTCTCGGTCTGGGAGATGTATGGAGCGCTCTTGCACGGGGGCACGCTCGTGCTCGTACCGCGAGCGGTGACCAAAGACCCGGCGCTATTCCTGGAGTTGCTGGTGGCGGAGCGGGTCACCATTCTCAATCAGACGCCGAGCGCCTTTTACAGGCTGGCGGCCGCGGCGCAACAGCGTGGAGTAAGCGACCTGACCTTGCGTTACGTGGTCTTTGGCGGCGAAGCCTTGCGCCCGGCGTTGCTCGCGGAGTGGAGCCGGTTACAGCCGGAAACCAAACTAGTGAACATGTATGGGATCACCGAAACCACAGTGCATGTCACTTACAAAGCGTTGGGGACGGCCGAGATCGCCGCGGATGCCAGCAACATTGGGCGACCCATACCGACCATGACGACTTACATCATGGACGAAAAGCAGCGGTTGCTGCCGGTGGGCGTGCCTGGGGAAATCGTAGTCGGCGGCGCAGGGGTCAGTCGTGGTTACTTGAACCGCGAGAGTCTGACGCGCGAAAAGTTTGTGCGCAATCCTTATTGGCCCAGTGAACTGCTATATCGCTCGGGCGACGTGGGCAAACTACTGCCTGATGGTGAGCTGGCCTACCTTGGGCGCAGCGATGATCAGGTGCAGATACGCGGCTTTCGAGTGGAACCGGGAGAAGTACAGAGCCGGTTGCTGGCCCATGCCCACGTGCGCAAAGCAGAAGTGGTGCCGCGGACGGACAACGACGGCGTCACGGAGTTGGTAGCGTATGTGGTGGTCGTGCCGGAGAGTGAAGTCAGCGTCAGTGAATTGCGCCGTCACTTAGCAGCAGCGCTGCCGCCCTACATGGTCCCGTCAGCCTTTGTGTTCCTGGCGGAACTGCCGGTGACGGCCAATGGCAAAGTGGATCGGCAACAGTTGCCGGCGCCCAACCAGGAGCGGCCGGAGTTGGTGGCCGCGCTGGTGGAAGCGACGACGCCAATCGAAGAAACCCTGGCGCACATTTGGGCTGCGGTGCTGCGTCTGCAACGGGTCGGTGTCTGCGACGACTTCTTCGAGTTGGGTGGGCATTCACTGTTGGCGGCGCAAGTCATTGCGCGCGTGCGCGACGAACTGGGGGTGGAGGTGCCGCTCAGGATGCTCTTCGAACAGCCGACTGTCAGAGGCTTGGCGGAGGCAGTGACGGCGGCGCTGCGCGGCGGACTCAAGGTCACTATGCCGCCGCTCACGCGGACCAGTCGGGAAGTGCCGCTGCCGTTGTCATATGCGCAACAGCGATTGTGGTTTTTGGACCAGTTAGAGCCGGGGAATCCGTTTTACAACGTTCCGCTCGCGGTGCGGCTGCGGGGTGAGTTGCAGCCAGAGGCGCTGGAGCAGAGTTTGAACGAGATCATCCGGCGACATGAAGTGCTGCGCACGAGCTTTGAAAACAAAGGCGGGCGAGCGGTGCAGGTAATCGCGGCGGAGTTGCGGTTGCGGTGGGGCTGGACGGATTTGGTGGGGTTGAGTGAAGAGGAACAGGCGGAGGCGCTCGCGGCGGTGAGCGGGGCGGAAGCGACTGCGCCGTTTGACCTGAGCCGTGGACCATTGCTGCGAGCACGCTTGCTGCGGTTGGGAGAGAAAGAGCATGTGGCGTTGCTGACGCTGCACCACATCGTCAGTGATGGCTGGTCGTTGGGTGTGCTGGTGCGGGAAGTGACCCGGTTGTACGAGAGCTACACGAGCGGTAGTGCGGCAGGTTTGCCGGAACTGGAGATTCAATACGGCGACTATGCGGTATGGCAGCGGGAGTGGCTGGCTGGCGGCGTGCTGGAAGAGCAGTTGGACTACTGGCGGGAGCAGTTGCGAGGCGCACCGGCAGTGCTGGAGTTACCAACAGACCGGGCGCGACCAGCAGTGCAGAGTTATTGTGGCGGACGGGAAGAGTTGCAGTTGAGCGCAGAGTTGAGCGCAGCGCTGCGGGAGTTGAGCCGGCGCGAAGGAGTGACGCTGTTCATGACCTTGCTGGCGGCGTTTCAGACCTTGCTGTATCGCTACACCGGCCAGCGTGACATTGTGGTGGGATCACCGATCGCAGGGCGCACGCGAGTGGAGACGGAAGATCTGATCGGGTTTTTCGTGAACACGCTGGCACTGCGGAGCAAGGTGGATGGCAAGGCGCGGTTTGTGGACTTGTTGCGGCAGGTGCGGGAAGTGACATTGGGAGCGCATGCGCATCAGGATCTACCGTTCGAGCGGTTGGTGGAAGAGTTGGCGCCGGAGCGAGCGCTGGGCCATGCGCCGTTGTTTCAGGTGCTGTTCGTGTTGCAGAACGCACCGCAGGAGCAGTTGGAGTTGCCGGGGTTGAGCTTGACGGCGCTGCCGGTGGAAACGGGCGCTGCGAAATTCGATCTCGTGCTTCGCGTTGGAGAGACGCAAGATGGTCTGGTGGCGATGCTGGACTTTAATACAGACCTCTTCAAATCAAGCACGGCCATCCGCATGTTGGAATACTTTCAGAATCTGCTTCGAAGCATTGAAGCTGCTCCGGAGGCTCCCCTCAACACGCTCGAAATGTTCTCGGAAGTAGAAACGATCGCCTTCCAGGAGCAGATAACAATTCCCGAATTAGCGCAAGGCTTCGCGTTTTGAGGCTTTGCCTCAAAAGTCCAAAATCATTCTTGGATCGGGTCAGTACAGGGAGCGGTAGCGACCTGGTCAGTGATCAGCGTGCGATTCCTAATGGTTTTTGACTCCACGGTTTGACCAGGTCGCTACCGCTCCCTGTACTGACCCGATCCAAGTGCGATTTCTACTTTTGACCTGATTTGAGCTTTCTCTGCAGAGATAACTAACTCCTCTTTGCTGAACAGAGATTTTTGAAAATGACGCGTCTGCGATTCAACGTTTTAAGAGCAATCGCTATGGTGCTCTTTGCGGCTTCACTCTTGTGCGTTATCCCTTCTCACGCACAGGACTCATCTCCTGTCATCCCAAAGACCTGGGACGAGACCGAACTGCGTTTGATGGAACTGCCACTCGCGGACACAAACTACACACCGGCTCCAGCTCCCCCCGCTTATTACTACAGTCTCGGTACGCTGCCGATATATAAAAGCTATCCGATCTATGCTCCCGGTAAGGAACCCCCTCACTATTTAGAATGGTTGGAACAACAAGAGCCCGCCGTGGCATTCGATCCGTCGACGCTGAAGACAAAAGAAGATTGGATCAAAGCCGGCGAACTCGTCTTTAACGCACCGATTTTCTATAACGCGGTAAATTCCGTCGCCGAAGTTCGAGACGAGGCTTGGTACAAAAGAACGGGTGTCCCCGTAACGAAGGATGGCTTAATGCCATTCAGCAAGTACGTGATCAGGAAGAAGGGACGCATCGAGACCGGCGAGTTTTCCTGTGCTACCTGCCACACGCGTGTTTTGCCGGATGGCACGATGGTAGCCGGCGCACAAAGCAATTATCCGCTGGGGCGGCTTGATGAATTGGACATGAAGAAACATGTCGGCACGCCTGAAGAAAAACAATTCAAAGACAGAGCTCGGTTCGGTTTTGTTCTGGGTTATCAGATCCCCTGGCTGCAACCCGATCCACTTGCAGAGTTTGACAAGCTCACCCTCGAACAGTTTGCAAGTATGAATGGCATGTTTCCGCCCGGAGTACAGGCCCGGCCGGGTGTGAGTTTTTTCGAACCGGTACAGGTGCCGAGCCTGATCGGCGTCAAGGACAGCGTTTATCTGGATCACACGGGATTGCAGTTGCACCGATCTATTGGTGACATGATGCGCTACGCGGCTCTTAATCAAGGCGCATCATTCCTGTCCAGCTATGGAGGGTTTATTCCGCGCGGGCCGAGGTTGCCAGATCCGAAAACGGTGCGTGAACGCTACAGCGATGAGCAGCTTTACGCGCTGTCGCTTTACATTTATTCGTTGAAGCCTCCACCAAATCCAAATCAGTTTGGTCCAGAAGCAGCGCGCGGTCAGGAGATCTTCAAAGCCGAGGGTTGCGGCTATTGTCACACTCCGCCTTTGTACACAAATAACAAACTGACACCCGTTGATGGTTTCAGAGTGCCTGCGGAACATCTGGAAAAATACGACATCATCACAACCTCCGTGGGCACTGATCCGGAATTGGCCCTGAGAACAAGAAGAGCAACAGGTTATTACAAGATACCGTCGTTGCGAGGCGTTTGGTACAGAGGACCATTTGGGCATACCGGATCCGTGCAGACGCTCGAAGACTGGTTCGATCCCAAGCGGGTCAACGACGACTACGTGCCAACTGGCTTTCGCGGCTTTGGCCCGCGAACCCGCGCCGTGAAGGGGCACGTATACGGACTGGGTCTGTCGCCTGCAGATCGAAACGCATTGATCGCCTTCCTCAAAACGCTTTAACGGTGATAGTTCAAAAGTAAATTCTTCCCTGCGCTCTCTGCGTATCTCTGTGATCTCTGCGTTGAATAGTTCTCAGTTACGCAGAGATCACAGAGATACGCAGAGAGCGCAGAGAAGACTTCAAATCCCGCAATAGACGTATGACTGATAAAACTTCTTCAGCCGTATCGAGAGTTCAGGATCAGCCAAACGCATCTACTTTGGTTGCCTTGCTGCGGCAGCGCGCAGCGAATCAGCCGGACCAGGTAGCGCACATCTTCCTTGCCGATGGAGAGGAAGAAGAAACGATCTGGACCTATCGCCAGCTTGATGAGCGCGCACGCAGCATTGCGTGGTCGCTGCGAGAATCAGTGAAGCGTGGGGATCGAGTGCTCTTGCTTTACCCGTCGGGACTCGAGTTCATCGCAGCCCTCTACGGGTGTCTCTATCTTGGAGCGATCGCAGTTCCTGGTTATCCGCCCAGGCGGAACCGGTCTCTTGCGCGACTAGAGGCAATCGCGAGAGATGCGCAAGCACAAATTGCTCTCACTACATCCTCCGTGCTTGCCAGAATCGAAAGCAATCCTGAAACCAACTCTGTACCTGGAACACTGCAGTGGTTGAACACCAATGTTCAAGCGGACGACGTCCATGACTACCAGCCAGAGGCGACTGTTAACGCAGACGATCTTGCGGTTTTGCAATACACGTCTGGTTCCACGGGCACGCCGAAGGGCGTGATGCTTAAACACAATAATCTGCTGGCGAACGCGGCCCTGGTCTATCAAGCAGTGGACCATGCGGATGGCGATAAATACGTTTCCTGGTTACCGGTTTTCCATGACATGGGCTTCATGGCCGGCATTCTGCAACCGCTGTACGGCGGTCTCCCAAGTATCCTCATGTCGCCGACTTCGTTCCTGCAACGTCCGTCTCGCTGGCTGCAGGCGATCTCTCGTTATCAGGCAACAACCAGTGGCGGGCCGAATTTCGCTTATGAGCTCTGCCTTCACAAGATCAAGCCGGCGGAGCTCGAAAGCGTTGACTTGAGTAGTTGGACCGTTGCTTTCAATGGCGCCGAACCGGTGCGTGCAGCAACGATCGAACAATTTGTAAACAAGTTCGCACCGTACGGCTTTCGCCGCGAAACTTTCTATCCCTGTTACGGGCTTGCCGAAGCGACGCTGATGGTGTCGGGTGGGCGCAAGTCAAATTCTCCTGTACTTCTCCCGGTGGAGCCACGAGCGTTCGCCGAGAACCGCATCATCGAAGCAGCTATCGAAGGCAGTCAGGAAATTGTTGGCTGTGGCTTGAACCTGCCCGGACAAAAAATTCGCATCGTCGATCCAAAACTGCTGAAAGAATGTGCAGCCGGCGAGGTCGGAGAAATCTGGGTTTCTGGTCCAAGCATAGCGAGGGGCTATTGGAACAATCCGGAGGAAAGCCAGAATATTTTTCAGGCACATGTGACCGGCACTGGCGAGGGTCCGTTCCTGCGCACAGGCGATTTGGGATTTATGCGCGATGGCGAGTTGTTCGTCACTGGTCGCATCAAGGATCTGATTATCGTGCGCGGTTTCAATCACTATCCGCACGATATTGAATTGACTGTCGAACATAGTTGTGAAGGTCTTAGACCCGGCTGTGGTGCGGCATTCTCAATAGAGAGCAACCGCGAAGAACAGTTAGTTGTGATCCAGGAGGTAGACCGTCATCCGGCGTTGCCTGCGCAGGCAGTTATCGATGCGATCATCGGCGCGATCGCGGCAGCTCACGAGATTAACGTCGGCGCCGTAGTGTTAGTTAGTGCGGGCACGATTCCCAAGACTTCGAGCGGCAAGATTCAACGGCAAGCATGTAAACATTCGTTTCTCGAAAATAACCTGGCTGTGATTGCCGAATGGCGGCGCTCACAAACAGACATTGAAGATGATTCTGCCGATCCCTTATTAACTACTGAACAGGTTGCTGGATGGCTTGCCTCGCAAGTGGCGAATAAATTGGGAGTCGACAGTGCGGATATCGATCTGGACCAGGAGCTAGCCCGCTTCGGATTAGATTCACTGGCGTCGATTGAATTGATGTACGCCGTCGAAAACCGTTTGGGTATCACGCTCGCGGTAACCAGCTTCATCGAGAATCTGACAATTCGTCAGCTTGCGTCCAGGACCATTGTCGAGCAAGGGACCTCTAAGCCAATTTTGCCGTCCGTTTCCGAAGCCTTCGCCAGCGAGCACCCACTGTCTCACGGACAACGCGCGTTGTGGTTTCTGCACGAAATGGCGCCTCAGAGTGCAGCCTATAACGTGTCCGTCGCGGTGCGGATACTTGACGGTGTGGATCTGCCCGCCTTGCGAGATTCCTTCCAGCGACTGGTCGATCGCCATCCCACGTTGAGAACAACTTTCGGCACCAGAGACGGTAAACCGTTTCAGCGCGTTCACGACAGCGTCGAGGTTGACTTTCGGATTGTCGACGCGACGAAGCTCGAGGAAGGAGAAGTTCGGTTAAAAGTGAGCGCTGAGGCGAACAGGCCGTTCGATCTCGAGCGTGGACCATTGATGTCCGTAGTTGTTTTTCAGCGACCCAACGATGAATGTGTGCTGTTAATCGTGGCGCATCATCTGGTTGTTGATTTCTGGTCGCTAATCGTGCTGATGCGGGAGTTGGAAATCTTTTATAGCGCGCAAATAGGCCGAGCAGCGTCTGCTTTAGAACCTTTAGTCATTCAATATGCTGATTACGTTCGCTGGCAGACCGATACGCTCAGCAATGCGCAGGGTGCGAAACTTTTGGCGTATTGGGAGGACGCTCTTGGCGGAGAGCTGCCCGTGCTTGACCTGCCCACTGATAGACCACGTCCAGCAGTTCAATCATTCCGAGGCGATTCAAAGTTCTTCAAGCTCGACGCGAAGATGTTGGAGAGCATTCGGAAGTTGGGTCGTGCCGAGGGCGCGACTCTATACACCACTCTGCTCGCGATGTTTCAGGTCTTGCTGCATCGATACACGGGTCAGAAAGATATCCTCGTTGGCTCGCCAACAACTGCCCGAACGTCTGCAGCACTTTCAGAAGTGGTGGGCTACTTCGCAAATCCCCTCCCACTGCGAGCTGACTTTTCGGGTGGACTAACGTTCAGAGAATTCCTGGCCCAGGCTCGCAAGACGGTTCTGGGCGCGTTGGAGCACCAGGATTATCCATTTGCTCTTTTAGTTGAACGCTTACAACCCGAACGTGATCTCAGTCGATCGCCGATATTCCAGGCAATGTTCTCCCTCCAGAAAGTTCAGCTACCTGGTCACGAGGCACTCGCGGCAATGGCCCTCGGTGAAGAAGGTGTTCGCGTTGAGCTTGGAAATCTAAAGCTGGAATCAATGGCGCTCGAACAGCGCACTGCTCAATTCGATCTCACGTTAATGATGGCGGAAGTCGGAGACGAGCTGTTGGCTTCGTTCAATTACAGCACCGATCTTTTTGACGCCGAGAGTATCGATCGCCTGGTGGACCACTATCGCGCCCTGATTGAAAGCATCGTGAAGGATCCGCAATTGCCGATCTCACAGTTGGGCATGGTAAGCGGAGCAGAGCGGCAGCAGTTGGTCCAAGAGTGGAATGCGACGGGCGTGGCGTATGAGTGGGGCGAGAGTTTGGCGGATGTGTTCGAAGCGCAGGTGGCGTTGCAGCCGCGGGCAGTGGCCGTGGCCGACGAGCAGGAAGAGCTGAGTTATGAGGAGTTGAATGAGCGCGCGAATGGCTTAGCCGCGGCGCTGCGGGAGCAAGGTGTAGGAGCCGAGGTGTTGGTGGGCGTGTGTGTGGAGCGGACGGCGGCGCTGGTGGTGGCGTTGCTGGGAGTGCTGAAGGCCGGCGGCGCGTATGTGCCGCTTGACCCGGGTTATCCGGCGGAGCGTTTGCGGTACATGGTGGCGGATGCAGGCGTGCAAGTGGTGGTGGCCGGCGCCGGGTTGGAAGAGCTAGTGAGTGGGGCCGGGATCAGAGTGGTGAGTGTGGCGCAGCCGCGGCTTGGGGCGAATCCGGAGCGGGGGGTGAGTGGTGAGAATCTGGCGTATGTGATCTACACCTCGGGGTCAACGGGAAAACCGAAGGGAGTAATGATCACGCAGCGGAACCTGCTGAACCTGCTGCAGGGGATGGGACCAGTGCTGGCGACCGAGGACCGGGTGGCGTGGCTGGCGGTGACCAGCGTCTCGTTTGACATCGCGGGCCTGGAACTGTTCTGGCCGCTGACGCAAGGCGGGTTGCTGGTGCTGCAGCAGGGCGGGCTAGAGCAACGGCTGGAGCGGCGCGTCGCGCAGCAGCCGATGGCTTTTAGTCTGTTTTACTTTGCGAGTGAGGCTGGTGATGGAGCGACAGGCAATCGTTACCGGCTGCTGCTGGAAGGAGCGCGGTTCGCCGACGAGCAGGGGTTCGCGGCGGTGTGGACGCCGGAGCGGCACTTTGATGAGTTTGGGGATCTGTATCCGAACCCGGCGATCACGAGCGCGGCGCTGGCGACAATCACGAAACGGGTGCAATTGCGAGCCGGGAGCGTGGTGTCGCCGCTGCACCAGGAAGTGGAGTTAGCGGAAGCATGGGCCATGGTGGACAACCTGAGCGGCGGGCGCGTGGGTATCTCGTTCGCGTCGGGCTGGCACGCGGGAGACTTCGTGTTGGCGCCGGAACATTACGCCGAGCGGAAGCAGATCATGCTGGCGCAGATCGAGAGGGTGCGGCGGTTGTGGCGCGGGGAAGCCATTGAGTTGCAGGGCGGCACGGGCCAGGCCGTCGAGGTGCGCTTGCATCCGCGGCCGGTGCAGGCCGAGTTGCCGGTGTGGGTGACGGCGGCTGGCGCGGAGGAGACGTTTGCGGCGGCGGGGCGGATCGGGGCCGGAGTGTTGACGCACCTGTTGGGGCAAAGTCTGGCGGAGGTAGCGGCGAAGATCAAAGTGTACCGGGCAGCGTGGCGCGAGGCGGGGCATAAAGGAAGCGGGCAAGTGACGCTGATGCTGCACACGTATGTGGGAAGCAGCGAGGCGGAGGCGCGAGCGGCGGTGGAAGTGCCGCTAAAGAAATACCTGCGCAGCGCGGTGGGGTTGCTGCGGAAACAGGCGGCGCAGGTGGGGGAAGCCGAGACAGCGGCGCAACTGGGGGCCGAGGATCTGGGTGGTTTGATACAGCACGCGTACGAGCGGTATTACGAGCAGAGCGGGCTGTTGGGGACGGTGGAGAAGTGCCTTGGGATGGTGGCGCGGCTGAAAGCGATCGGGGTGGATGAAGTGGGGTGTCTGATTGATTTCGGAGTGGCCGAGGAGGTGGTGCTGGCGGGGTTAGAGCGGTTGGCGGAAGTGCAGCGGCGGAGTGCGGCGGCGGTGGGTGGCCGGAGCGTTGGGGAGCAGATCAGGCGGTACGGGATCACGCATCTGCAGGGGACGCCGACACTCGTGAGCCTGTTGCGAGAAGAGCGGGAGAGTTGGGAGGCGGTGCAGGCAGTAGAGCGCTTGCTGGTGGGCGGCGAAGCGTTGCCGGCGAAGCTTGGACAAGCGTTGCCGGCGGAGATCAAGGGCGCGGTGTGGAATGTGTATGGACCGACAGAGACGACGATCTGGTCGGCAGTGGAAAAGTTGGGTGAAGAGGAGGTAACGATTGGGCGGCCGTTGGGAAATCAGCAGTTGTACGTGTTGGACGAAGCACAGCAGTTGGTAGGCGTGGGGCTGCGAGGCGAGTTGTACATCGGAGGTGCGGGACTGGGGCGTGGCTATCAGGGGCGGCCCGAGTTAACGGCGGAGCGGTTTATTCCGGATGAGTACAGCGGTGAGGAAGGAGCGCGGTTGT
>Ga0207650_10001189_pt1 | contig 19112 bp, 19 predicted proteins | sample KBSS63metaG_FD_184325 | JGI IMG/M metagenome (GOLD analysis project Ga0207650, IMG submission 184325) | Switchgrass rhizosphere microbial communities from Kellogg Biological Station, Michigan, USA - KBS S6-3 metaG (SPAdes) (version 2) | ecosystem: Host-associated > Plants > Roots > Rhizosphere...
ACTTGTCGTGTTTTGGCAAATTGGAATAACCAAAGACCGATAGGCTTTTCTGAACCAGTTAAGAATGTGACGGGAGTGGTTGCTCTTGCGAAGTTTTCGCCGTTTGAATCCGCTAAGATCTACTCGGTAAAGCATGGCATTTCTTATGCTATTGGCTTGCTAGAGGCAGCTAGCGAGAGAAATGCCCGTGCCCACCACTAACCAATCAGAGTCATTACGCGTTATTGGTCGTGATCTGGATCTACGCGGTATCAGAACCTTTATCGTACGCTGTGACGCTGAGCTTTTTATCGTCACTGGTGGTTATCAATCTCCTCCGGCCGTTATGCCAGTCACGCTGCATTATGCCTCTAGCGATATGGAAGGTCTTCATGTCGAATCAAAGCCTTATAATGGGAATAGCCCGACGCCGACGAAAGACTTTTCGAGCCTGGCGGAAATTTTGTCGACGATCGCGAGCTATGTGACCAGAAAACATAGTCGGTTAATTAGTATTTCTAATACTGCTTCGACTCCAACGTCGCCGATCATCATTATCAAATACGATTCGGTTAATTCTGAGCCGGTTGTGGAGATTTTTAAGGGCCCGCGATTTATGATTTGTGCATCTGTGTCTACAAGACAGAAACCGGCTCTCAGCAACTCACTCGGTTTACTCGGTTCAGTGATTTAACCGATGTTGATCAGCGACTTTAACAGCAGATGAAATTTAGAGCGTTTTCGCGACTGGATGCGACCCCCGTATGGTCAAATAGGGGTGAAAGGATTTTTCATCGGCCCTTAGCATACCGCCCTTACAACACAAAGCGCCGCAAACACGGGAAGGAAAGCGCTTGGTCATATGTCGGCCGCTGCATACGACAGATTCTAGTCTTTTAAGCGACTAAATAATCAGCTGAGCTTGACCCAGAACTTCCGCGCGTTGCCCTTCGACGCCTGGCTTCCAATATCGTAAAAGATCCCTGAAAGACTTCCCCGGCACAGTAACCCGATTACTGCGCAGAGACATTGCACTCTCCGCCCCGATTTCCTTGCGAGAAGCGGGCAAGCCTCTGATCCGGAACTATGCTAGGTGCGCGGATTTATGTCTCGAAACCGATGACAGCGCGGGAAGATAACCGGCACTGCGGCATCAAGTTCGTTACTTGCCGGATTTGCGGTGACTGACGGCGCCAAACGTCCTCTGCCGAGGTGCCGCAGAAACGAATTTAATTCATGCGCAAACGGACATTCGCGTACAGCGGCTCAAAAATGGTTACGGACTGAGATCATCGGAAAGCGGTTAATACAGGGCGACGGAGCCGTCTTCGATATGTCTACTAGCATTGGTCAGAATACGTTTGTCTCGTGGGCTGATTGTAAAATTTAGCGCGGCCTCCCAAAGAACGCGTCCTCTTTGTGAACGTAGCCGCGGATCCCGTTCGTATCAAGAGAGCGGATGGTGTAGTAGTCTCCCATCCGGCCTATAACCTGGATACGAGTGCCAGGTGGGAGAGTCGTGATGATTTTTGCATTGTACGTCGGGCTTGAGCGCACAAACGAATTACCTGTCACAGCCAAATTTTCGCGGTTCGTTGATCCTTGTTTGTCTTTGCGCTGGGCTTGTCGAGGCTTTTCAGGTCGGACAGCGCCGGCGTCCAGGTCTTTGCTGGGGTTCAGAGCAGCCATGAGAACATTGATTGGCTCTTCATTTATAAAAGGGGACGCATCCTGATGGGGCGTGGATAGTATCTGCCTCTGAGGCGCAGGTGATTCCGTCTGGGGGACAATGGCAGAACTCTTCGGCTCGAGCGCAGCCGGTGCGAGCGCATTCGTTTTTATGACGTTGCGTCCGCCACTACGAGTCACCCCACCATCGCTATAGAAACCAAGAAGAGGAAATCTCCAATCCCCGAGATAGAGAAAAATAACCAATCCGGTCAGTAGAACTATAGCTACAGAAGCGCCGCCGATGGTCGGCCTCAACGAATGGTGAGTAATGAATGCTTTCCTGTCCTTGGGCATGCCCTGACGGTTACCAGTAGTCGAGAGCGCACCCGCATCTTTCCTGATCAACGAAGAGTCGTTGGAATCGTTGAATGACAGGTCGTCCTTCGGTTTTTCGTAAAGGGTTGGCGGCGGGCGATCTTTGATATCGTTCAATAACTTCGGCCCAGATTTAATGGTTTCCTCTTCTTCAGGCGCTTTGATGAGGGCGCAAAGCTGACTCTTCTGCTTAAACGAAGAACCTAGGGATAGCTCCTCAGCAACTTCGTCGATCATAGCGGCGCTGACTTTTTGTTCAGATGCGGCGTAAGCAATAAGTAATGCGTTGTCGCAGATAATATTAATGAGGCGGGGGATACCAGTCGAATAGAGGGCAATCTTTTCGACGGCGGCAGGATCAAAAAGTTTCTCTGTGGTATGGCCGATAACCTGCAGTCTCGAATCCATGTACGATTTCACCTCACTGTGCGCGACCGGTTTAAGTCTGGAGCGCAGGACCACGCGTTGCTTCAACTGACGAAGCGCCGGCTGATCCAGTTTTTGTTCGAGCTCGACTTGCCCGGCCAGAACAATTTGTACGAGCTTGTCTTTGGCGGTTTCCAAATTACCCAGGCATCTCAGCTCTTCCAGGGTTTCGAAGCTCAGATTTTGTGCCTCGTCGATTAGCAGAGCAACGATATTTCCCTTCCGAAATTGTTCAATTAAGTAATCGGTGAAGTGCGAAAGGGCCGACCGGCTGTCGCACGCCGGCAATCCAAGATCAGTCACTATTGAGGGTAGCAGTTCTGCATGATTGAACGGAGTGTACGGCACGTACGCTGTCTTGACCCTGGAATCAAAAGCGGTCTTGGCTCTTTTGAGAAGAGTAGTTTTTCCGGTACCTGCCTCACCGGTAAGTAGAATGAATCCCTTACGCGCTTCGATGCCATAACAAAGAGTAGCCCAGGCTTCCTGATAAACCGTGTTCGAGTAATAGAACTGAGGGTCGGGCGTCACCCCGAATGGCGATTCACGAAATCTGAAGTGGGCGTTGTACATACAACTTTCTCCCGCGCGATCGTGCATTGGGCGATACGACTTCCGCGATTGCATTATATTTGTCAAATACTGCCAATTATAAACAAAAGCTGCCAACTATACCAAGAAATAGACTAGCGATGCAAGTCGCGATTCCTTGCGTTATAGCAGGGGGCCGGAAGCCCGCCTCCGCGATCGCCATGAGGGCTGGCGCCATACGCGGGCCCGCACGGGAAGCAAGATCGCGCAGAATCTGGACGCGCCGAGCGATGTCGATGCCCTTGATGCCTTCGGACACCCGGCCCACAGTTCGGTGGCCGCAGAACAAGACGCTTTGGACCTGGCAGCTGGTGCCGACTCCTTGGCGAAGTTAGTCATCGCCAAGGGCGTCATCACCGAGGAAGAGTTCAAAGCGCAGCTCAGCACGGAGCGCGCGAACTATCTTGCCGTCCTAAAGCGCTTGCAGTAGACCCCGCAACAATATGCTTGTCGGCGATATTCTGCGGGATCTGGCTATGCTGACGCTCATCGTTTTCGGCACTCTAGCTATATTCTGGTTCAGGTCCGAACGGAGAATACATCTTCGTTTTTGGATCCGGGCTAGTGTGCTGCTACTGGTGTCCATAGAAATCGGCCTGATTGAAGGGTCGCTCCTGTCGCCCTACGGATTTAGCTGGTTTGTGTTAGCAATTGGGCTCACGCTCTTCGCAGTCAAAAAGATCGCACCCAAGATTTTGGGCAATATCGAATAGAAAGGGTAAATATGAATGAACAATACCGCGGATTCAATCTTTACGGCGGCTGCGAGCCTATCAGCGAAACGCTTCTTGGCCGGGTCACTCAATGGAAGCCAACCGGATGCATCGCTTATAAGGGCCGTGACGGATCGATCACAGAGCTGACCCGTTTTCAGTTTCCGATGACATTCGATGATGAGCCGGTCGCAAAGTGGTTTGGGTTGGAGATCGCACGGATTCTGTTGGATTCGAGCTACCGAGACTTTGCCATAGCCCGCTATGAAAGTCAGAAACGGCGGGTGATCAAAAGCCGGCGACGGTCGAGACCGAAGCGATGAGCACTAGCTATTTGAATTTTGTTTTGTTTGTTAGGTCTAGAAAATTGTTCTGGTAATCTTTTTTGTCTTTCTTGTCTTGATTCTTCTTGTCCTTGCCCGACGGATCGCTGTAGTAATCTCCCGATCCCGCCGAGGCAAAGGAAAAATTGGCTTGCAACGTTAAAATAAGAGGCGCGATGTAAGCTGCCTTTTTTATAATTTCTCTTCGTGTGACTCGCTCATCAGACATACAATCCCTCCTCTGGAGAATGCCTCTATCCCTGTCAAAAAGCAGCTGGGGTCGGACTTTTCTGAAGGAGGTAATGGACGTAAGGAAGAATTCCCGAAGCCCCAGCTGTAGGCTACCTCTTGAGCAGAGATCGTGCCTCAGTGTCATGTATCGACTTTGGAGATACTGCTGGAGGATGCGGGAAATCGAGACCGAAAAACATATTCAGCATTTGCCGCGATTATGGTTCGTGCAGGAAATTCCAAACGGCGCTTGACGGTGAATGGCTGACGGTATTATCGAAGGCGCGAGAAAGAGCAGGTCGTCAGTGAAAGGTAACGAGAGCTTCAGTGTGCGGCTTACCATCGTCGATCCAACGCAATGCGGCAAGAAGGCCCCACGATTCAGCATCGTTTTGCGAGGAGAATATTCCGTATGGCAGGCCGAATTTCTTTTTCTTCTCAACAACACCTTCTAACCATTCGATCGTCACCTCGACGCCGCACTCGCCGTTTTTGAATGTGATGGCAAGTGCCGCGATGTCATGCCCATTGTGTGCGAGCTTCACGCGCATAATCTTTGAGCAGAGATCGTGCCTCATATGGAAAGGGATCTTTGGAGAAGATAGTGGAGTATGTGGTACGAAATCCGAAAACATATCACTGTCACTCTTGCCCGCTATACTGATACGGTGGGATACTTCAGGATGACGAGTGATACCTTAGCCGCAGCGTGATATGTAAACGGACAATCCGCGATACAAACAGCTGATTCACACGGCAGCAAAGAAACCCACACTATCACGAACCGCAAGATTGGGCGTCGTAAAACCCGCGCTTGCCGAAGATCAACTACTCCTTCGAGCTTACGAGAGCCATCGCAGCGTTCAAGAGACTCTGGAGAAAGAAAAAAATCGCCCAGTCATACTCCTGATGAGCGCTCGCGTGAACACTAAGAGAGCCCCCAAGAATGACGGCCGTCATGTTTATAAGGATTGAAATCCCGAGAAGGATGTTGGACCGCGCTCTTTCCTCTACAGTAAGTGTATTCGCCATAGGGAACCAAGGTTGAGCCTTCCGCCGTGTCCGTGGTGTTTTATTGACATGCGAGAGTAGTGAGCTAAGTTCTTAATTCAGCAATGCCGCTGCATTGCCAAGCCTTCGCCCCCTTCGAGTTCTCGAATCGGTACCGATTTATGAATCCCTCTGCATAAGATGCGGCCCGTTGTCGGTTACATTTTGACGGAGCTGCAATCGGCGCTGGAGGTATGTGTTCTTCGGCCAGCTCCAAACCTGTCCGGGTAGCGCTTCACCATTGTAGGAAGCGCCGTTTACTTTGCTTTGCAGGAACACCCCTTGCCAGTAGGTGAATTTGCGTCGTACTTCAATCGGTTTCATTTTTTGGCTCCTCTCTTGCGTTTCTTCAGAGAAACGCACTCGACCCGTAGAGCAACCGACAGACCAGCGGTATAAAGACGTTCAGCAATAAAGATAAGCTGGGAGCAATAGGAAGAACCTTTCAATGGAACATGATTATAAGTCTAGGTGCAAAGTGGCGACTCGTAAGGTTTTCCCTATTACTATAGACACTGTGTCGGAGAAAGCCTCACTCGCATGTCGCTTCAGTGTCTGCGGCACACTGCACAAGAGTGGATGCATCATGCGCAGAGAACACGCTGGCGAGGAACTGATAAAGTCTTAGTGGTAGAGTACCGATGGCCCGCTATTTAGCCAGAGCCTGCCCGCGTTGTAACGGCTACGTCGGCATCGTCATCCGCGAGCCGGGCCGCAATGTGCCCTTGCAAGCTGTGAACGGGCGCTGCGGTCGGTGTTCCTATCGCATGGCGTGGATTGTTATTCGGGGTAGAATACAGAGCACACGGAATCCGGCGCTAACCTCACGAGACAAGTCCGTTGGAAACTCGACTATCTCACTCTGTCGTAGACTATGATCCGATAATTGCGAAATTTGCGGATTGGCGACTGCGGAATTCACCCCTACGAATTCATCGTTAGTTGATCATTCACGAGATCCTATGTGCACGCTCAAGAACTTTGTCACCGCAGACCATGCCTGCTTATCTTGTTCGCCCTTGAAGCCATGATGTCCCCCGGCGATGGTCAGCAACTCGACATGCCCATTAGTTTCTCGAAGCGCTTCTTCCATCTTCAGGCTCTGTTCGATTGGGACCTCTGTGTCACGGTCGCCGTGAATCAGCAGGACTGGAGCGTGGATCTGGTTTGCAACATGGACGGGCGAGTTATGATTGCCGGTTCCGCACACTAGCGGGACATAGAAGTAACGAATTCCCATGTTACTCGTCGTATCCGCCCAACGTTGAATATCGGTGATCGGGAAATACGCGATGATGGCTTTGATTCTACCGCTTCGAGCGCCGGAGAGTAACGCCACTTGACCACCCAGAGAAAACCCCAAGACGCCTATGGAATCGCCATCAACGCCGGGAAGCGTTGCCAGCCAATCTGCAGCTTTCGCGACATCGTCGGGCTGCGCCGTCCCGCAGTCGTCCCATCCACTGGAGGGCGGCCATCCGCGCATTGACAGCGCCAGCGTTACATAGCCTTGTTCCGAAAGCCGCCGCGCCGTACCCTCCACTCGCAAAGCACCCGGCACTCCGGGTCGAGCCCACCCGTGTAGCACAATGATCGCTGGCAGCGGTTTCGATCTGCTAGCGGGACGGAAGAGGATCCCGCCGAGGGTCACACCGGAACCTGCAAAGCTGACTTCATATCGACCCGGACCACTGACAATTGTGACGTCGGTAAGCGCCGGAGTACATCCCGCCGCTGCAAGCCAAAGCAGAATTATCACCAGGATCTTAGGCACAGATTGCGACTCCAGCGCCCTCGGATAACAGTGTTTGCCAGCGCTGGACACCGATCGCTGACTACTTTCATCGAATCACCCGATCCGCTCTCGCCAGCACATTCGGCGGAATCGTGAGACCGATTTGCTTGGCGGTTTTGAGATTGATGACCAGCTCAAATTTAGTCGGTTGCTCGACCGGTAAATCGCCTGGCTTGGCACCTTTCAAGATTTTATCAACATAAGTGGCTGTGCGACGAAACAGATCGGGAAAGTCCGCCCCATACGTGAGCAAACCCCCAGCCGCCGCAAATTCTCTGTAGAAGGAGCCTGTTGGTAGCCGATGCTTTTTGGCCAAAGCAAGGACGTGTGTCCGATATGAAGCCATTACAGCCTCTTCGAACACAAACACCGCGCCGGCCCGATCTCTAACTGCCGTTTCGAACGCCTTCTCAAGCTCGTCGCGGCTTTGCACACCCAGAGGTTGAAGCCGCACACCAAATTGAGAGCTCGCCCGCTCCATGTCTTTGAACAAGCGCGTCGCTGTCGGATTCCCGGAATTCCAGAGAACGGCCATACGCGACAGCCCAGGGATAATTTCTTTAATCAGCTCTAGCCGTTTGGCACTCAGGTCAGCGGTAACGCTCGTCAACCCCGTAATGTTTGCACCAGGATGGGCAAGGCTTTGGACAAGGTCCAGGGGATCGGCGACCCAAGTAAAGACAATCGGAATTGTCTTGGTGGCCTTTTTGGCGGCCTGGGAGGCTGGAGTATTTATCGATAAAATAACGTCGACTTTACGCTGAACCAGTTCGGCGGCTAATTCGGGAAGCTGTTGCGCTTTCCCCTCGGCGAATCGATGTTCAATTCTGATGTTCTTATCCTCCACATAACCGAGATCCCGGAGGCCCAGCCGAAAGGGATCGAATAACTTCAAGTCCCCTCCGGAGTAACCAGGAGACAGAACACCTATCTCCGCAACCTTCCCATGGTGTTGTGCTTCTGTTAAGCCAGCAGTCAGAAGGAGAGCGATAAGGCGAATGCACGCAACGACTCTTCTGCTCATGCTCTTGGCTCCTGGTTTTTTCGGGCCGAGTGTCTTTCATTAATGCTGCTGTCATTTGATCACCTTATCCGCCCTCGCCAAGACGTTCGGTGGAATAATGACACCGATCTGCTTAGCAGTTTTCAGATTGATGACCAGCTCAAATTTAGTCGGTTGCTCGACCGGCAGATCGGCAGGCTTGGCACCTTTGAGGATTTTATCAACGAAAACGGCCGAGCGCTGGATCGGCTCCAGAGCGTTCGGTCCATAAGACATGAGACCCCCTGAATCCGCAAATTCCACGAAGTCCGAGACTGCCGGCAGGCGGTTCTTCGTTGCTAGATCGGTGATGCGGCGGCGTTGTTCGGGAACTATTACAAAGAACGGTTGAACAACCAGAGCGCCCGCCTGTTCTTTGACCATTACCGAGAAGGCGTTTTCAAATTCCTCCGGTCCGCCAATCACTACCGGCTCGAACTTGCATATCAAAGGTTGCGGCCGCATCCTGCGCTTCTTTGACGAACATTTTGTGTGCCGGGTTTCCGCTATGAGCCAGGAAGGCCAAACGATTGATACGCGGAAGAACTTCTCGTACCAACTCCAAACGTTTTGCCGCAAGCTCGGGAAGGATGAGAGAGAGACCCGTGATATTTCCGCCCGGTCGCGCCAGACTCGCTACAAAGCCACTCCCCACAGGATCTGCAACTGCTGCCATTACAATGGGCGCCGTAGTCGTGGCGTTTTTCACGGCCTGAACTGCCGGCGTAGTCTCGGCTACAAGCACGTCCAATTTCAGGCGGATTAACTCTGCTGCCAGTTGCCCTAGCCGATCCGTCCCATTCGCATAGCGATACTCAACGGTAATGTCCTTTCCTTCAGTGTAGCCTAGATCTTTCAAGCCTCGTCGAAACGCAGCGTCCCGATCCGAAGGTCCAGCGAGGATCGTTAAATAACCTATGCGCGGGGTTTTCTGTGGCTGCTGCGCCTCGGCTCGATGGATGGAAACGAGAAGGATAGCCGTAATCAGCCAAAGGAATAGCTTTGGATTCATGGCCGCGCCTTCACTACGGCAATGGATATGCCACAGTCCAAACGTAATGAAAACCGATATTTTTGCAGCTAATGAGGGCGTGAGAGTCGTTAATCGACTCAAGGGAGTATCAGATTTGATTCACCCGTCCGGCAGGTTGCGGTCACCGAACTGAGTTGGCTGAGATCTACTGCAACAGATCTGGGTGAATCTTATTTCATTCTCGGGGAGCGGACCCATTTTGGGGCAATTCGAGCGGCACAGTCGCTTTCTCAACTTGCATTGACTGGGCGGAGCCGGAAGCGTGAGTGTTGATCGGTCCTAGACAGATTTTCTTCCGTACGGACTGCTTATGCATGACCTGACCGAAGTCGTCGAAGCTCATTACACACGGAACGGTTGACAGGCTTTTTCCGATTTTATTATAAGCATCGTATCACGAGATTTCCCAGCTTTGATTTGTCACTAATTTCGAAGAGGCATGGGTGATGTTCTTCGAAGGGGGAAATGATTAGAGCCAGCGTTCTTTGCGATAATTCGCTAGGAGCTGGCTTTTGTATTTCTTGGCCGTAGGCCGCCGCGAGGCCGAATAGCAAAGGAGGACTTATGCCGGGGAAAAGAAACCATAATGAGCTAGAGATGGATCGCAGGGCCCTATTGAAGGCGGGCCTTGCTGGCGCATCAGCACTCGTGTTCGGAAGAAACACTAACTTGTTCGCTGCGGACGAGAAAGGCGTCGAAAGCAAAACCGGCAAATCGATAGATTCAATGATTCCGGGCTTCCCCAAGGTAGGCCAGCGCGAGATAACACTCCAGCCCGGAGCCTCGACGAAAGCCACAATGAAAAACCCGATGATTTGCGAGTGCAGTCAGGGCACTTTGGAAATAGTGCAAGACGGCAAAAAATTCACAGCGAATAAAGGTGCTGTCTGGACCTGCAGAGAAGGGTTGGTGGAAGAAACCTCCAACAAAGGAAAGACGCTGGCAACAATGCGTATTTTCGACTTGCTCAAGACATAGCCGCAGCTTTCGTTCAAGAAACTAGGAGGCGGGGATTGTGCAAATGCCTATACCCGCAAAGCCTGAAAGGAGACTTATGCCTACTGGAAGAGTCAGGCTCAAAGAAAGAAAGATGGATCGCCGAACGATATTTGATGCTTGGACTGGTGCGTGCTCAAGCGGGGCATTGGGAAATATCAACGAATTGTCGCCAGCTGAGGCACAAGGTATAGCCAGAATGACCGTTAAAGAGTTCGAGACAATGATCCCGGGTCGCAAAAAATATGGGTCGAGGAAATTATTTATCAGTCTGGTGCCGACACGCCTGTGCGCGAAATGGCACAATTCGAGGACCTGCTAATGTACTCTCGGTGCCTTGGAGACAACGAACGACGGCCGAAAGTTTACTGCGGACAAAGATGATTTATATGAACCTCTAGAAAAGACGGCACTGAAGGAGCTGACAACAAAAGCAAAACCGAAGCGATCTGCGCATTATCGATTTGCTGCCGCCGTAGTTCGTGTATTGTGAACGAACAGATCGAAACCGTGATCATTGGCGCCGGTCACGCCGGGCTGATCATGAGCTATTATCTCAGTGAGCTTGGGCGGGAGCACGTAGTCCTCGAAGCCGGCCGGGTTGCTGAACGGTGGCGCAGCGAGCGCTGGGACTCTTTCTTTTTTCAATTTCCCAATTGGACGATCGAATTACCTGGCTACAAATACGAGTGCGATGATCCCGACGGCTTTGTGCCGGGTACGGAAGTAGTCCGATTCGTGCAGAATTATGCTGATATCATACATGCTCCGGTCCGCTGCGGAGCCAAAGTAACCTCGCTGGAGCGCTTATCCGGCGCGACCTATCTCGTCAACACCGAGACAAAAGCGATCGAAGCTGCCAATGTGGTCATCGCCACAGGCCAGTATCAAAAGCCCGCCGTGCCGCCGTTAAACGCAGACGTTTCGCGCGACGTTTTTCAGATCCATTCGAGTAATTATCGAAACCCTGATCAGCTTCCTCCGGCTGCGATTCTGGTAGTCGGAGCGGGTTCTTCGGGTTGTCAGATAGCTGAAGACCTGAATCAGGCGGGGCGTCAGGTTTACCTCTCGGTTGGCCGGCACTTCCGTGTGCCGCGACGGTATCGTGGCCGAGACTACGGATACTGGAGACTTGTGATGGGAGGATGGGATCGGACCGTGGACACTCTACCTTCGCCCGAAGCGAAAAATCTACCCCTTCCCGTAGTCACGGGATTTAAGGGCGGGCATGATGTGGACTTCAGCCGCATGGCTGCCGCCGGAATAGTTCTGTTGGGCCATTTGCAAGGGATAAGCAATGCGAAGCTTATTATCGCGTCTGATCTCAAGCAGAACCTGGACAAAGGAGACACTTGGTTTAACGACTTCACAAAGGCGGTGGATGAATATGTGGCGAAAACGGCGTTGGATGCACCACAGGAGAGCCAGTCAACCGCTCGTACGTTGAAAATAAAAAAAGTGGCGCAGCCGATTTTGGATTTGGATTTGAAAGCTGCCGGCATCACGTCGATCATCTGGGCCACCGGATTCCGCTATGACTTTGATTGGATAAAGTTGCCTCTCTTTGACGAAACCGGGGAGCCTATTCACCGCCGTGGTATGACGGCGTGCCAAGGAATCTATTTTCTCGGCCTAAAATGGCTCTACAAATTGAAATCCGCTTTTCTCTCGATTGCCGGCCCGGCTGAAGACGCGGCCTACATCGCAGAAAGGATCAATGATGGAAAGTGAACCAACATTACCCCGGCGGATTAATCAGCTCAGATCCGAGGCTGACGCAGCCTTCGCCATGCTCGCGGGCATGCAGCTGGATCTGTTTACGCCGCTAAAGAACGGTCCCATGACGGCTGAACAAATAGCTGCTGCCATAGGCGTCGCATCGACAAGGCTGCGGCTTCTTCTGTATTGCCTGGTCGCGGCTGAACTATTGGTCGAGAGAGATGGCAAGTTTTCAAACAGCTCTGAAGCCAATCAGTTTTTGGTCAAGGGTTCGCCTGCTTATATCGGCAATAAGCATGCGAGCCTCGCACATCGTTGGAGTACATCCCTCAAAACTGCTGAATCGATCCGGCAAGGCGGGCCCCAAGCGAAGCTCGACTTTTCCAATTCTCCGCCGGAGGAAGTAGAGAAATTCCTGCGCAGCATAAACGCGAATACAGTGCCCGCCGCCCTTGCTGTCCTGGAAAAGTATGACTTTTCGTCAGTCAAAAAACTCATGGATGTCGGGAGCGGAGGCGCAGGCCTTGCCATCACGATTACCAACGCTCATCCGCAGATAAAGGCAACGGCGATCGATTTACCTCAGGTGGCGCCTATCGCTCGAAAGATCGTCTCGGAGCAGGGAATGAACGACCGTATCGATGTCGTGGCGGCCAATGTTGTGACCGACGCACTGCCGAGAGGTCATGACGTTGCTGTACTGAGAGGATTGCTCCAGGTTCTCTCATCAGAAGATGCGCGGTTGGCTGTCAAAAATATCGGTGCCGCTCTCAATCAAGACGGAAAAATATTCATCATAGGCCAGATTCTCGATGACTCGCGGACGAGTCCTGCGGAGGCAGTTGGATTCAATTTGGCTTTCATAAACTCGTATGATGCTGGTGAATCGTACACCGAAGCGGAACACCGGGAATGGCTAAGCGAGGCAGGATTTGTCGATGTTGAGCGTGCGGACTTCTTGTTGGACGGAAGCGGGCTTATGACGGCTCGAAAGCGGCCGTAGTAGTTGCGACCACTAACCTATTGCGTCGAAACAAGGAGGCACTGCGATGTTTGAAAAAGAACGTTTTATTGAAGATTGCCGCGCTGCACTTAAAGAGGATGACACGCACTCCGCGATTCGAGAACTCGTAACCGCAGCTGTAACCACACCGAGCGAGGTCATTCGTGCGTTGGGACAGCCAAAGCGTGCCGGGGTCGAGACCATTTACAGGGCAAACGATTTGACGATTTTGAATTTGTGCTGGGGGCCTTACATGAAATTCAAGCCTCACGACCACCGGATGTGGGCCGTCATCGGCATCTACGGAGGGCGCGAGCAGAACACTTTCTATCGTCGTGTCGAGCACGGACTAGAGCAACATGGGAGCAAAGAGCTAAATGCTAAAGACACAACACCTCTGGGCGCAGCGGTTATTCATGCCGTGACCAATCCACTCGACGAGATCACAGCCGCGATTCATGTCTATGGCGGAGATTTTTTTGCTACCCCTCGCAGTGAGTGGGACCCTGAAACGTTTGAAGAACGCCCCTACGACGTAGAAGACACGATACGTGCCTTCGAGAAAGCTAACGAAGGGCTTCGTAAATAGGCATAGGTTCCGTGTGCCGTCGTTAGAGTTTAGGCAAGTCGGCGGAGCGCGTAGGGTCGGATAGACACGGCCCCTCTCCTGAATAAACTTCAGAGCAACGGTCCCTTTGCTTGTGTCCCTTGATATAAGGCTCGTTCATTTTTATCGCGACTCCTTCATCCCGGCTTGAGCGGGCAAAACAAGCTGCTTCCACGGCAAACAATCGTTTTTGTGCTTATTGTTCAAAACCAATTTTGCATCCGATTTCTTGACCAACGAACAGCTCCCGTTGTAGAGAAAGGGGCGTGTCGATGAGACGGCCGCTAATAGGTGAATCAGCTTAATATTCACTACAACCACTCCTCAGCATCGTCTCTGCAAGGCAGACGATTCTAGTGAAGTCCAAATCGAAAGGCTCGCAGAAGCGACCTGTAACAAAACACTCGCGTGTTGTTACGAAAAAACGTCCGGCCACTAGCGCTCCTGGATTAACCGCAAACGAAAACCTACGGCGGGAACTCGCTGAGGCCCGGTCGCGGGAGGAGGCAACAAGCGAGATTCTCGGCATTATCGCGAGATCCCGGGATAATATCACTCCGGTTTTGGAAACCGTCGCAAGAAACGCGGCGCGCCTCTGTCAAGCGACGAGCGCCCAAGTCTTCCGTATCGACGGTAACTTTTTCCGTCTGGCGGCTAATTATGGCGAGCTTCCGGCAGGCGAGACGAGACCCATTACTCGCGGTACGGTAGCGGGCCGTTCTATCCTTGAACGTAGAACAATCCATGCGAATAATCCGGCCCAATCTGCAGTCGAATTCCCTGAAAGTAAAAGCGCCAGCCGGGAGACGCGTTTGGCGACACCGTTGCTCAGCGATGGCGTGGCCGTTGGCGTGATCGGTATCCGACGAAACGACATGCGTCCTTTTACAGAGAATGAGATTAGATTGGTCGAGACTTTTGCCAAACAGGCCGTGATTGCAATCGACAACGTGCGGTTTTTCCAAGAACTGAAGGAATCGTTGGAGCAGCAAACTGCCACCAGTCAAATCTTGGGTGTCATCGCCAGTTCGCCGACGAACATTCAGCCAGTATTGAATGTGGTTGCTGAAAATGCGGCGCGACTTTGCGACGCGACGGATGCGGTGATCTTTCGTTTTGATGGTGTCAGTCTAGAACGAGCAGCGCTATACGGACCCATGCCAGTGCCCGCGACCCTCCCGCCTCCTACCCGTGAATCACCGGTGGGTAGAGCAATCGTTGATCGGCAAACGGTTCACATCCGAGATCTAGCAGCTGAAGTTGATACGGAGTTTCCAATTTCAAAACCTCTCGTTGAGCAGATCGGTGTCCGGACCGAACTGGTTACTCCATTGTTACGCGAGAATGTTTCGATTGGAGCCATCGCGATTCGGCGCATGGAGGTTCGCCAGTTCACTGAAAAGCAGATCAGACTGCTTGAGACTTTTGCTTCACAGGCGGTGATCGCTATTGAGAACGTGCGGCTGTTCAAAGAACTGCAGGACCGCAACGCGGAACTGCGTGAAGCACTGGAGCACCAAACAGCAACCGCAGAAGTGCTCGGCATTATCAGCCGATCGCCAACGAACGTGCAGCCGGTCCTCGATGCCATTGTTGAGAGCGCGTCAAGGGTTTGCGGCATTGATGACGTGGTGCTCCGGCTCCAGGAAGGGAACGCTCTGGTACCGAGGTCCCACTTTGGTCATATACCAATTAGCGCTCCTGTGGAGATGGCTATTGATGCGCCAGCGGTTCAATGGCTGCGCGAGCATGGCACGCTTCACATTCCCGACCGTGCGCAGAGTGATGTCCCGTTGATGTCCCCGGGTTCGCTGCGCACCTTTTTATTCGTTCCCCTTCGTCAGCAACGAGAACTCATTGGGGTTTTAATCGCTCGCCGCAGTGATGTGGCACCATACACCCCGGCGCAGATCAAGCTCCTGGAAACGTTTGCCGATCAGGCAGTGATTGCACTAGAGAACGTCCGGCTGTTCCAAGAACTCAAAGAATCGTTGGAGCAGCAAACGGCAACGAGTGAAATTTTGGGCGTGATCGCTAACTCGCCAACAAATATCCAACCGGTGTTGGATGTCGTCGCGGAAAACGCGGCACGGCTGTGTGCCGCGGGCGACGCTCAGGTTCTTCGCCTAGACGGTGACATGCTCAGGTTGATGGCATGGTTTGGGTCTGCCGCAATGCCTAAGGAGAGGCTCATGAGCCGCGGCTATGCCGCCAGCCGAGCCATAATCGACCAGCAAACAATCCACATCCATGACATTACTAAGGAGCTTGGGGAGTTTCCCGAGACGTCGGCGCTCGATCACGGCGTACGGACGATCCTCGCTACGCCACTGCTACGTGAAGCGGAAGCGATTGGCGTCATAAGGGTTAGTCGAGTGGAGGTCAATCCGTTCACAGAAAAACAGATCGCGCTTCTCAAAACGTTCGCCGACCAAGCGGTAATCGCCATCGAAAACGTCCGGCTCTTCAATGAGCTTAAAGAGTCCTTGGAGCAGCAGACGGCAACGAGCGAGATTCTGGGTGTTATTGCCAGCTCGCCAACGGATATTCAGCCGGTCCTTGATGTAGTTGCCCAGAATGCAGCGCGGTTGTGCGAGGCAACAGATGCACAGATTCGCCTCGTGGAGAATGATGGAACGCGACTCGTAGCATCTTTCGGAAGCGTTCCGGCGCCGAATTTTGTAGTCTCAAACCCGCGGAACCCCGCTGTGCGCGCAATTTTTGAGCGACAAACCATACATATTCACAACCTCAAGGCAGCTGTGGAAACTGAGTTCCCAGAGAATGTAGAACTTCCAAGCCGCACTGGTACGCGAACTTTTCTGAGCACACCGATGTTGCGAGAAGGAATGCCAATTGGGTTAATCAATATTCGGCGAACAGAGGTCCGTCCCTTCTCACACAAACAGATTAAGCTGCTCGAAACCTTTGCCGATCAGGCTGTGATCGCCATTGAGAACGTGCGGCTTTTCAAAGAGATCCAAGAACGCAACGCCGAGTTGCGTGAAGCTCTGGAGCATCAGACCGCCACGTCCGAGGTTCTCAGTATCATCAGCCGCTCGCCCACGGACGTGCAGCCGGTTTTCGATGCGATCGTCGAAAGTGCCGCCAAAGTTTGCGGGATTGATGACGTGGTGCTGCGACTGAAGGAAGCCAGCAATTTGATTGCTCGGGCTCATTTTGGTTCCATACCCATACCCATTGACCGTGAAAAGATCACTATCGATACGCCACAGTTTCGCTGGATGCACGAGCACGGCACACTGCACATTCCCGACGTTGATGCGCAGAGGAATGATTTCCCAAATCTTGGGGTCATTTCGCGCACCTTTTTAATCGTTCCCATTCATCAGCATAGGGAAATAATTGGAACCCTGAACGCACGTCGCACCGAGGTGCGGCCCTTCACCCCGGCACAGATCAAACTTCTTGAAACCTTTGCAGACCAGGCCGTCATCGCGATTGCGAACGTGAGGCTTTTCCAAGAACTACAAACGCGGACCCAAGAGTTGGCGCGGTCGGTCGTTGAGCTGAAAGCCTTGGGCGAAGTCGGCCAAACGGTCAGCTCGACTCTGGACCTTGAAACAGTGCTGACGCGCATCGTATCTCACGCGGTTCAGTTGAGTGGCACCGACGGCGGGGCGATTTACGAATATGACGACCAATCCGAAGAGTTTTTGCTCCGGGCCACCGACCATATGGAAGAGGAACTTATCGAAGCACTTCGTGCAAATCCGCCGCGCCTAGGCGATGGGGTGATCGGGCGGGCGGCAGCCACCCGGGAACCAGTGCAGGTGCCCAACATTCTCGAAGAGCGCTCCTATGGACCTCGAATGCGTCAGCTGCTTGAACGCTTCGGTTTCCGTGCCAGCCTGGCAGTTCCGCTATTGCGGGAAGAGCGCATCATTGGCGGGTTGGTAGTACGACGGAAATCGACAGGGCAGTTTCGGCCCGAAGTCATCGAGCTAATGAAAACCTTTGCGACCCAATCCGTCTTGGCGATTCAAAATGCCCGGCTGTTCCGCGAAATCGAGGAGAAAAGCCGCCAGATCGAATCCGCCAACCGGCACAAATCCGAGTTTCTCGCCAACATGTCGCACGAGCTTCGTACACCACTGAACGCCATCATCGGCTTCTCAGAAGTTTTACAGGAGAAGCTGTTCGGCGAGCTAAATGATAAGCAGGCCGAGTACACATCGGACATTCTCACATCGGGACAGCATCTGCTTTCGCTCATCAATGAGATTCTCGATCTGTCCAAGGTCGAAGCAGGCCGCATGGATCTGGAGCTAGCTCCGTTTGATCTACCATTGGCAATCGACAACGCACGCACATTTGTGCGAGAGCGGGCAACTAAGCATGGGATTAAACTTGATGTCGACGTGGACGAGCGGCTTGGCGTCTACCTTGGCGACGAGCGAAAGATCAAACAGATTCTTCTCAATCTTCTTTCCAACGCAGTGAAGTTCACACCCGAGGGAGGTCGAATCAGCATCACGGCTAACAAGACGGACAGTGGTGTGGAGATTTCAGTCAGCGACACCGGTATCGGTATTCCACCAACTGAACAACCGACGATCTTTGAGGAGTTTCGCCAGGTAGGCGGTGACTATGCGCACAAAAAGGAAGGCACTGGATTAGGGCTAACTTTGGCGAAGAAGTTTGTTGAACTACATGGAGGGAAGATTTGGGTCGAGAGCGAAGTCGGGAAAGGGTCAGCATTTATCTTCACGTTACCCGAAAAGCCGCGGTATTGAAGCAGTTTGTTTCGCAGGATGTTCAAGCGAACAACAGCCGCCGCGCCTTTGAACGTCAGGAATATTCACAGAACACGATGACTCCTTTCGGTAGGTCTGATTGGCGTTTTGGATGAAGCCTTTCGCTATTTTGAACGTGTTTGAGCGAGTCACGCCCAATGTTATCTATCGGGTTCGGACCAATCGTCCCTTGGTTGGCCTTTCGTTTGATGATGGCCCACACCCCATCTTCACGCCGGAAGTGCTTGATATCCTCCAGCAACACAATGCCCATGCCACCTTCTTCCTTATCGGCGACCGAGCTCTCCGCCACCCAGAGGTAGTTGCCAGTATTAAGGCAGGCAGACACGAAGTCGGTAACCATTATTTCATGGATGCGTCTGTTCTGGGCCACTCTGATGCCGTCTTTCGCGACTACCTGGAGCAGACTGAGAAGGCAATCGATATCCAAACGAGGCCGAAGCTCTTCCGCCCACCCGGTGGCGTAGCATGGCCCAGACAGCTCCGAGTTGCTCGAGCGCGCGGATACATGTGCGTCCTCGGCTCGGCGTACGCTAACGACCCGATACATCCCCCGGTTTGGTACATTAGAGGGTGGATTGAAAAAAATCTCCTTCCTGGAGCCATCGTCATCCTTCACGACGGCATCTCGGACCCAACGCGCAGCATTCAGGCTTTGCCGCACATTCTTGCTGCGGGGCGCCAGAAGGGTCTGCGCTTTATTTCTGTCGGTGCTCTAATGAGAAGCGCCGTCGACCAACTGGATAGGGCGACAATAAGCGATGCTTTGTAGCCTACCAG
>Ga0207650_10001190_pt1 | contig 19108 bp, 17 predicted proteins | sample KBSS63metaG_FD_184325 | JGI IMG/M metagenome (GOLD analysis project Ga0207650, IMG submission 184325) | Switchgrass rhizosphere microbial communities from Kellogg Biological Station, Michigan, USA - KBS S6-3 metaG (SPAdes) (version 2) | ecosystem: Host-associated > Plants > Roots > Rhizosphere...
TTTTACAGTTGCCCATACCGAGAAGTACCGTGACAGCGCAGGCAATAACCAGGAAAAAACAACCTGGGTCGATTGCGCTTATTGGACAGACAGAACGGCTCTTGCACCTTACCTTCAAAAAGGTAAGCAGGTATTTGTTGAGGGTACTCCGGAAGTTCGCAGCTTTACCCGTAACGATGGTACTGCCGGCGCTTCACTTTCTCTTCGTGTAAGGGAAGTGCAGTTACTCGGTGGTAAAGGTGATAGTCTTGGAGGCGGTATTCCTGCTTCTGACTCTCAATCATACAATCGCCAGGAATCAACAGCTGCGGCGAGTGTCAATGATGATGTTGCCGACGATCTACCATTCTAGATACAAGTTGAATGAAAAAAAATGCTCTCAGTGATGGGAGCATTTTTTGTTTTTGTAAAGGGTGGAACGCTGAATGATAAATGTTGAATGGTCAGAAAAATTAACGTTTTGTTGAGAGTGTTTTTTATTTTTAAATGATAGTTGTTTTGATTTGGAAATTTAGGATTATGAGCCAAACTGAATTGCTACTATAAGGCGTCTGTTGCGTCGCACACTTGTACGATCAGAAGTTATTCGGCATTGTGGAACTGTCATCTCGTTTTTTATTTCTTGAAAGTTTTAGTTACCTCTATCAACCCAATAATATTACTGTTGAATTCTTCCAATTCTTCTGCCGGTACCCAAAGTTCACTATGAATGATTCCACCAACATTTTGAATGGGAAATTTCTTGACGTAGTCGGTTCTTACATTAAACATAGTTACACATCCAAAACCTGACGCAGGCATGTTCCAATCTCGTGCTATTTGAATGGCATATTCTTCATTCATGACCGGATAAAAAATAGGTTGTTCGGGTAAACGTGGTGGAAATTTTTTCCAGCCCGATTGTTCAATCAGTTCAAGTTCCTTGGGACCAACCGGTCTGTATAATGTGGTTAATTCATTTTCTAAATTATGCTGTAGGTATTCTAACATAGTTCTAAAAATACAGACTCTTTTTTCTCATTTTTGAAACCCTCATTCCTTCTTATCTTGCGAACATGAGCAAAGTTTTTTCTTACGATCAATTATTTGATTTTTCGAAAAATGTTTTTTTGAAAATTGGATGTAGTGAAGATGATGCAAACCTGGCTACAAAAGTTTTATTGTCCGCAGATATTCGGGGAGTTGACTCTCATGGTATTGCCCGTTTAAGTGGTTATGTACGTTTGTGGGAAGCAAAAAGAGTGAACGCAACGCCCCAGATAAAAATCATTCATGAAACACCGTCTACAGCAACTGTTGATGGTGACAGCGGCTTAGGTCTTGTAGTGGCTCCAAAGGCCATGCAGATTGCAATTGATAAAGCAAAGCAAGTGGGTACAGGTTGGGTAAGTGTCCAAAACAGTAACCATTATGGTATTGCAGGTTATCATGCTATGATGGCTTTAGAGCAAGATATGATTGGCATTTGTATGACCAATGGAAGTGCCCTGGTTGCTCCAACATTTTCAACAGAACGGTTGTTAGGTACCAATCCCATTGCCGTGGCTATCCCGGCAGGTAAGGAGCCTCCGTTTGTTGCAGACATGGCAACGACTACAGCAGCAAATGGTAAATTGGAAATACTACAAAGAAAAAGCGGCGTTGCTCCATTAGGTTGGATTCAGAATAAAGAAGGCAAACCATCCACTGATCCCCACGAATTAAAAGCTGGGGGCGCATTGCTGCCTCTTGGTGGTGACAGGGAACACGGAAGTCATAAAGGATATGCATTGGGTGCTATTGTCGATATTTTTTCTGCTGTATTAAGTGGCGCGAATTATGGACCATGGGTACCACCATTTCCTGCTTACGTTCCTATGCCGGAAGGAATGCCGGGCAAAGGCATTGGTCATTTCTTTGGTGCCATGAGGATTGATGCGTTTCGCCCTTCCGAACAATTCAAAGAACATATGGATAAGTGGATCGAGCGATTTCGTTCAGCAAAAACAGCTGAAGGGTTTGAAAGCGTAATCATACCTGGTGACCCAGAAAGGGAGATGGAAGCCATTCGAGTGAAAGACGGAATCCCTTTGTTAGGGCCAGTCGTAGATGACTTAAACTATCTCGCCGAAAAATTTGATCTCCTAAGTCCCGCTACAGGTGATTTGCCACTCTCCCAAAACCAAAAATTCAAACAGTCTTTTTGATTGCATCAATGCCTAAATTTGCGGCTCAAAAATCTGAATCAAAGAAAAATGCAAAACAGCCAGGAAAGGTCAAATCCAAGTTCCCCTGCCCGGGGACAAGGGATCTTTAAAATAATGAAGTTTGGAGGAACCTCTGTAGGTAAGCCGCAACGTATGCATGAAGTGGCACGATTGGTCACATCAGATGCAGAACCAAAAATCGTTGTATTAAGTGCAGTCTCCGGAACAACCAATGCACTTGTTGAAATTGGCAATTTTCTTTCGCAGGGTAAGCGTGAAGAGGCTAGGCAAAAGATTGATCAATTAGAAGCTCAATATAAACAGTTCGTTACCGAACTGGTAAAGAAACCAGATGCTCTTGAAAAAGCGAATACTATTTTGAAAGAGCACTTTGAATTTCTCAACATCATTCTTCGCATTTCTTTTAGTGAAGCTTTAAGTAAGGATATCCTGGCACAGGGCGAATTGATTTCAACAAAACTGTTCAGTGTTTATTTAAATGAACAAGGCATAGATCATGTATTGATTCCTGCCCTTGAGTTTATGAGCATCGATGCAAACGATGAACCGCAGGTAGAACAAATCAGGGAAAAGCTTACCAAAATCCTGCAACAAAACTCTACCAAAAAAATGTTTATCACACAAGGATACATTTGCCGGAATGCCAGGGGTGAAGTTGATAATCTAAAAAGAGGAGGGAGCGATTATACTGCGTCACTCGTGGCTGCAGCCATTAAAGCAAGTGTTTGCGAAATCTGGACAGATATCAGTGGTATGCACAACAATGATCCCCGCATTGTCAATAAAACTATTCCCATCGACCAATTGAGTTTTGATGAAGCGGCCGAGTTGGCGTATTTCGGTGCAAAGATTCTTCACCCAGCTTCCATCTGGCCTGCACAATATTATAATGTTCCGGTGAAGTTGTTGAACACTATGGAACCAGAAGCAAAAGGAACCACTATCGAGGAAAAAGCATCATCAACAGGCGTGAAGGCTGTGGCAGCAAAAGACGGGATTCTTGCTATCAATATAAAAAGCAGCAGGATGTTGCTGGCTTATGGCTTCCTGCGCAAGGTGTTTGAAGTTTTTGAAAAATACCGGACTTCAATTGATATGATCACCACCTCAGAAGTTGCAGTGTCATTGACAATAGATAATGCTTCTGCTTTAAATGAAATAGTCAGGGAACTGGAAACCTTCAGTACAGTAAGTGTTGATACCGATCAAACCATAATCAGTATTGTTGGAAATGAAATAGGCGAACAACCCGGCACACTAAAAAAAGTGTTTGACTGTGTGAGCAACATCAATGTAAGAATGGTTTCCTTTGGTGGAAGCATTCATAACATTTCATTGCTGGTTGATGCTGCAGATAAGAAAGCCACTCTTCAACAATTGAATTCAGGGTTATTTGGATTGAATTAACCTTTGATAAGTACCAATAAAAGGACAAGAGTAACCATGGGAACAGTAATATTATCCCATCCTTTTGTACTCACCATTTCTGCAATTGTTGCAATTAATGTTGTTGTGATGCTCAGGATAATAATTTGTTGAGCAGGAAATTTGAAAATAATTCCCCAGCCAATTGAAATAACTAATGCAGATACGGCAAAACTTATAGACCCGGCTATTGTTTTCTGTCTGTACATCAGCATTCGTGAATGGGTTCCCCATTTTTTGCCTCCAAATTCAGCTATGGTATCAGAAACGGTTAATAAAGAAATGGGCAAATAGAAGAGAAGATGATTTTGTTTTTGTATTGCAATAAAGAAACATAAATAGATAGGGATGGGATAGATTACGCTGCCAATTGATTTTCTTTTTGTTTGATGTATGGCAGGTAGCCAACTTTTTAGATACGTAAAAAGCAATAGCAGGAAAGCAAGAGAACATAAAATAAGTATCCATTTGTGCGAGGTAAAAAAAAGCGGTGAACACAAAGCAAGTATCCCTCCGCTTACATGAAGAAATTTTCTTGATGTTTCGGCAGACAGTTTAAAAAAACTGTGAAGGACATGGGCTACGGTAACCAGTAACAGAAATATGCCAAGGAAAATGATGGCAAAAACAATTTGCTGGTTCATTGGTAGTAAGTTCTTCAAACAAAATACTATTAAATTGCAAGAATATAATTTTTGCTTTGACCGCCACCGCTGAAAGATTCTGGACCATCCCAAACATTTTATCTCTTTACAGGATAGTCATTTTCCCATTTATTCTATGGTTAATCCTTTCCGCTAATGAAAATTTATTTGCTGTTTTTATTACCCTTAGTTTGGTTACTGATATCCTTGATGGGTTCATTGCAAGAAGATTTAAGATGCAAACAAATATAGGAGTGAAGCTGGATTCATGGGCTGATCTCGGAACATACATACTTGCTTTTATTGCAATTGCTTTGTTTAAATGGCCTGAAATACAACCTCATTCATTCATGCTTTATGTCTTTGCAGGAATCATGGGCCTTTCCTACATACTTGTTTTTGTTAAGTTTAAAGGATTGATTGGTTTACACACTTACATGTTTAAACTCACAGGTTACCTGCAAGGCGCATTTATTGTTAGTTTGTTTGTATGGGGTTTTCATTTACTTCCTTATTACATCAGTATTACCTGGGGAACGTTGGCCTGTATTGAAGAAATCATTATCATTTTAATTTTAAAAGAGCCAGCAACAAATGTGAAGGGTTTGTATTGGGTTCTGAAAAATAAGAACCGCTGATGCAAGTGGTCATTTATACCATTATCTGCTTTATTGTTATCGGTGGTGCGGGCATGTACTTAGGCAACAGGACAGTACCTCCTTCTGTTGCCAAACAAAGGTGGCTAAAGTATGTGGTTTATCTTTTGATCACAAGCTTTGTTGTTGTTACAATCTGGTTTCAGATTTTCCGGCCTGTCGCCGGAGTGATTGTTTTATTTGGATATTACGAATTGAGCCGAACAATCTATTCCAAAAAAAAACCCTGGTTGGCTTTATTGATTTATTCATTGATTGCCGGCGGATTTATTTTTTATGCCTGGGCGTTTAAAAGAGAATTTCAATTTTTCATCTATTTGCAAATTCTGGCATTCGATGCATTTAGCCAGGTTACAGGCCAGTTGGTTGGTAAAACTCCATTAACACCCCGTATTAGTCCAACAAAAACTTTGGAAGGTTTGGCAGGCGGAATATTTTTTTGTGTTCTTGCATCAGTACTAACAGCCCCGTGGATGAATATCTCTTTTTTTACCGCCATCATGTTCGGATTGTTCACATCAATAACCGGGTTCGCCGGCGATATTCTTGCTTCATTTTACAAGCGCATTGTTGGAATTAAAGACTATAGTAATTTTCTCCCAGGGCAGGGAGGGTTTCTGGACAGGTTTGACAGCTTTATGATGGCTGCATTTTGTTACAGTGTAATTTATTTTTTAGCACCAGGTTTTCTTTATGAATATTTCAACTAAAAATATTTATTGTATTAGTGGACTTGGTGCTGACGAAAAAGCTTTTGATCGACTCAATGTCAGCGGTTACTCCCTACATCATTTGAAATGGATTCCACCCTTGACAAATGAAAACCTTTCATCTTATGCAAGCCGGATGCTAAACCAGGTACAGGAGACTAGCCCCATTATACTTGGTCTTTCCTTTGGAGGAATGATCGCAATTGAAATGGCAAAGCATATTGCAATTGAAAAACTTATTCTTATTTCAACAGTAAAAACCTACCTGGAAATTCCAAAGTGGATGCGAATAGCAGGCACATTGCGCCTTCATAAATTACTTCCTATTAAAGCAAATCGGCTTACGCAGAGGGCCGACGACCGAAGAATGGGCATTGAAACCATCGAGGAAAAAATCTTTGTTGATCAATACCGTAAAAATGCAGATCAGAAATACGTTGATTGGGCCGTGGATCAAATAATCAATTGGAAAAACACATGGGTACCTTCCAATGTCTTTCACATTCATGGAGAACATGATCGAATGTTTCCATTAAAAAATATTCATCCTGATTTTATTATCAAACATGGAACGCATATTATGATATTGAACAAGGCGGATCAGATCAGTGCCTGTATTGAGCAAATACTCTTAGCATGAGGTGTCTAGGTCCTCCAAAATAAAAGTCTCACAAGATGTGAGACTTCACTGCATTATATTTCTGCAAAATCTTTTTAATCCACCCAAATCCTGGTTCAGACAATAAGCAACGCATCTCCATAACTAAAGAAGCGGTATTTATCTTTAATTGCTTTTTTGTATGCCTCCATGGTCAGGTCATATCCTGCAAATGCGCAGGTCATGATGAGCAAGCTTGTTTTTGGTAAATGAAAATTGGTCACCAGTGAATCAGCAATGCTGAAATCGTAAGGAGGATGAATGAAAATATTTGTCCAGCCTTCTGAGGTTTTTAACAATTTTTGTGCTGTTACCGAGGACTCCAGTGCCCGCATTGTGGTTGTGCCAATAGAGCAAATCCTATGTCCGGTTTCCTTAGCCTTGTTTACAACTTTTGTTGCAGTGTCCTCGATTCGGTAATATTCAGCATCCATTTTATGCTTGCTCAGGTCTTCTACTTCTATCGGGCGAAATGTACCCAGACCAGTATGCAACGTTACTTCTGAAAAACGAATCCCTTTTATCTCACACCGCTTAATCAGTTCACGGCTGAAATGCAGACCAGCCGTAGGCGCTGCAACAGCACCTTCATGCTTCGCGTAAACTGTTTGATAGCGTTCCCTATCTTCATCGTCAGGTTTGCGCTTGATGTATTTTGGCAAAGGAGTCTCTCCGTATTTTTCCAACACTAGTCTGAATTCATCTTCAGTACCCTCATGTAAAAATTTAATGGTACGGCCACGGGAAGTCGTGTTATCTATTACTTCTGCTACCAGTTCTTCCGTGTCACCGAAATAAAGTTTGTTTCCGACCCTGATCTTTCTTGCAGGATCAACGATCACATCCCATAGCCGGTGTTCCTTATTTAGTTCACGAAGAAGAAATACTTCGATCTTGGCACCTGTTTTTTCTTTGCGGCCATACATGCGAGCAGGAAAAACTTTAGTGTTGTTTACAACAAATACATCCTTGTCGTCGAAATAATCTAAAATATCGCGGAAATGTTTGTTCTCAATCTGTCCCGTTTTACGATGTACCACCATCATTCGGGCATCTTCACGTTTTTTAGCAGGATGTTGGGCAATTAAATTAAGAGGTAAGTCAAACTTAAATTGTGAAAGCTTCATGGGCTGTTTATCCAGTTAAATTGTTATGGCCTCATGACGCAAACCGTGCAGTAGTTGCGGATTTTTCTTAATTCCAACACCGGTCTTACGGCACCGGGCAGGTCATTTAGCTGTAAAGCCCGCAAAAATAAGGGTTAAATCAAAAAATAATCGAAAATTTTTCTTAAGACATAAAATCCTGACCTGTTTATATTATCTTCAACGCGTTACATTAGTTCACAAACTACATCCTTTCTATGAGATACCTGACCCTCGTCATTAGTCTGCTTTTTTTTACATCAGTTTCTTTTTCTCAAAAGACGAAAATACCGGCTAAAAATTATCCCAGTCTATTGTGGGAGATCAAAGGAAAAGGCATGAATAAGCCCTCCTATCTTTTTGGTACTATGCACGTAAGCAGCAAAATGGTCTTTCATTTATCAGATTCTTTTTACCTCGGTATCAGGAATGCCGAAGTGGTTGCGCTGGAAACGGATATGGGAACATGGCAGGACGACTTCTCAAGGTATGACCTGGATGGGAACGGATATAATTATGATTATAATTTAAGAAGAGGCTTTGATGGTCCGGGTGATTACCTGACCATTGGAACGCTTCAATTTCCGCCTTATGAGAAGCTAATCGAGATGTCGCTTTACAGCAGCCCGGCTATGATTAATAGTTTTTTGTATCGGACGAATTCGGACAGAGCAGTTGATTTTGAAGAAGACACTTATCTGGACATGCATATCTACCAGGCTGGAAAAAAATGGGGCAAGAAGGTTTGTGGCGTTGAAAACTTTGATCGTAGTATGGAACTGATGAAGGAGGCTTATGTTGATGCTTCCAGGGAAAAAGTTAAGAAAGAGAGAAGCTTTGATTACGACGGTGATTTCTCTTATTCCAAACTGGAAGATGCCTACCGTACAGGTAACCTCGATCTTTTAGATACTATCAATAAAGTAAATAGTACATCGGCTGCTTTTGACGAAAAGTTTTTATATAAGAGAAATGAAATTCAGGCCAATTCAATTGATTCCATCATTAAAACTGGTCAATCTCTTTTTGTAGGTGTAGGAGCTGCTCACCTTCCAGGGCAAAGAGGAGTAATAGAATTGTTACGCCGCCAGGGTTATACTCTTCGACCCATAAAAATTGCAGAAAGAGACAGCCGGCATAAAAATGAACTCGAAAAAATTCGTGTGCCTGTTCAATTCAGCAAGCAAACTTCGCCAGATGGTTTCGTTACTGTAGAAATGCCTGGAAAATTGTATGATTTCAATACAGCTTATGGTATTGTAGACCAGGAGCAATTTGCCGATATGAGCAATGGCGCCTACTACATGCTAACAAGAATTAATACCAATAGCATTTTATGGGGACATAATGAAGAAATGGTGTTGCGCAAAATTGATAGTGTCATCTATGAAAATATTCCGGGCAAAATTTTAACCAAGCAAGCTATTACAAAAAATGGTTACAAAGGATTTGAAGTGACCAACAGAACCCGTCGTGGTGATTTTCAGAGATATAACATTTTCGTTACGCCATTCGAGGTAATACTTTTCAAGATGAGCGGTAATGAAGATTATGTAAAAGATGGAACTGAAGCCAACCAGTTCTTTAACAGTATTCAGTTCAATGATTATAAAACCGAATGGAAAAAATGGTCGCCTTCATTTGGAGGATTTGAAGTAGAACTACCACACGAGCCTGTAATTACCAAAAAAGCCAACTGGCAGTTCATGGCTTTGGACAAGTCAACCAGTTCAGGTTTTGAAATAATCAGGACAGATATTCACAATTATAGTTTTGTGGAGGAAGACAGCTTCGATCTTAATCTTATGGAAGAAAGTTTTGCTGCATCTGATTTCATTGATAAGCAAATCAGCCGCAAGCAAACCAAATGGAACGGTTATCCTGCATTAGATATCAAATACAAATACAAAGATGGTTCAACCGCATTAACAAGGTTTATAATTCAGGGAACACATTATTATACTTTGATTGCCCACGGCAAGAACGAAAATGCGAAAATGACCCAGTTTCTAAATTCTTTTCACATCACACCTTTTAAATATGACCTTCCCACGGAAGTATATGATACTTCGCTTTATTTCAAGGCCAAATCCACTGTGGCATTAAATAAGACCAGGAAATTGACCATGTATCCGGATAAGGTTTCAAGAGTGAGCGATGATGACGAAGCCGATCTATCAGAAGAAAATACCTATAAGAACAAAACAATAGCAAACGATTCCACAGGGGAAAAAATATTTATTTACTTCAGCAAGCCTTCCAGGTATTATTATAAAGAGGACACGTCTTCAACGCTTGACAGTACCTATTTCGAAAGGGGCAAAATGAAATGGCAATTCCGTAATAAGAAAAAATATGAATTGCCCAACAAAACCAAAGTATATGAATACGTGGTGAGTGACCCTAAAAGCAGCCGTTATCTGCAGGGAAAACTTTTTTCAAGAAATGGAATAACTTATTGGCTTCAAACAGAAGGTGACACACTTTCGAAACCGAGTGCTTTTGTGAGCAATTTTTTTGAAACTTTTACTCCAAGCGATACAATTGCGGGTACTAATCCACAGGAAAAGAAAACTCAATTATTCTTTAAAGATTTTTTCAGTAAAGACACGTTGCTGCATAGAAGGGCAGTATCCAATGTAGATAAACTCCATTTTGATTCTTCCGATTTTGTGCAATTAAAAAAATGCATTCAGTCACTGACGTGGAAAGAAAAGAAATACATGAACGTGAAGAATGGTTTTATATGGCAACTCTCTACCGTTAAAACAAAAGAAGCATCCAACTATTTAAAGGATATTTATTATGCAACCGGAGATACCGTGGATTTTCAATATTCAGTACTAAACGCGTTGCTGAACCAGCAAAATCAGTATTCGTTCCAGGTGTTTAAGGATATTGTGATTAATGAACCTCCTATTTTGGATGTTGATAATAGTGATGGATCGATTTACAAAGGAAGGAACAGCCGTTTACCAAGGTACAATTACGATAATGATTTCAGGGATCAGGATTTCCTGGATGATCTGTCAGATTCACTGGAACTTACGGCAACTATATTCAAAGACATTCTTCCGTTAATCAATATCCATGATTACGAACGGCCCATTATGAATCTGGCCGGCACGTTGATCGATAGCAATATGATCAATGCTAAAGATTATGAGTCATATGTGACCAAGTTCCTGATAGAAGCAAAGCAATTGCTGAAAAAGCAGATGATTATCGAGAAAAACAAGTCTATCGAAAAAGCACAAAAGGATGATGATGCTGGAAACATTTATAATTACCAGAACAAAGATGGCGAAGATAACGGTAACAACCTATTGAGTTTATATGCTACATTATTGATGCCATACGCAGACAAAAATCCTGCAGTTCAGCAATTTATTGACCAGGTAATGAAAAGTAATGATAACAGGTTAAAGTATAACACCACTATGCTTTTATTACGCAATCGTAAACCGGTTGCTGATAGCCTTCTTAATTATTTTGCAAGATTGGACGAATACCGCTACGAATTGTATTCGGATCTAAAGGAGCTTAAATTGCCAGGCCGTATTCCATCTGCCTGCATGAACCAGGTAGCATTGGCAAAAAGTAAGTTGTTTGATATAAGCAGTAGCTATAGCAAGCCTGATTCACTTATTTTTTTGGATAAGCTTCCTGTTCAATTTAAAGACAGAAATGGTTTTGTGTTTTTCTTTAAGTACAAGAACAAAAAAGATGATAATGTTTGGAAGATTGCAAGTGTGGGTATCGTTCCAAACGATGCAAAGAAATTTGAATTTGAAGGCAAACCAGGAAATTACTGGCAAAAAAGACAATACAACTTTACTGAATTCACCAACACTAAAATAGATGCCGATACACCAGTCAAGGATCAATTGAAAACGGCACTTAAAAAGATGTTGTATTCCAGAAGAAACAGTGCTGCCCAATTCTATAAAGACGAAGACAGGCTGCGCGGTGATTATTATCCTGCTTTTAGTTTGGGAGATTGATGTAGTAAACTTTTGAGTTTACAAATTAACCAGCCAAAGTCAGGCATGTTCTGAATTTAAATCAGGAAGGTATCTTGCCTGCAAACCTATTAACTTGTTATATCTGAAATTTATTTACCTGGAATACTTGGAACTGCTTCAATTAATTCCTTAGTATAAGAATTCCGCGGACGATAGTAAACGTCTTCCGCAGCGCCAGCTTCAATGATCTTGCCTTTTTTCATTACCATAATGCGATCGCACATGTAACGAATAACAGAAAGATCGTGGGAAATGAATAACATGGTAAGGCCCAACTCTCTTTTTAGCTCATTCAATAAATTCAGTACCTGCGCCTGGACACTTACGTCCAGGGCTGAAACCGATTCATCGCAAACAATAAAGCCTGGATTCATGGATAAAGCCCGTGCAATAACAATGCGTTGACGTTGTCCCCCGGAAAATTCGTGCGGATACCGGTTAATCATTGCAGGAGATAAGCTTACACGTTCCAATAGATCAGCCACTTTCTTTTTTCGTTCCCGAATATTTTTTTCGATGCCTGTAACCTTCATTGGTTCTGCAATGGCATCGCCAATAGTTAATCTTGGATTCAGTGACGAATAGGGATCCTGGAAGATCAGTTGTACTTCTTTTCTCAGATCGATCAATTGCTCTTTTGAAAGACCCGAAATGTTGGAATTATTGTAAGTGATTTTTCCTGATGTTGGTTCAATCAAACATAATAAAGCTCTTCCCAGTGTTGTTTTGCCACAACCGGATTCACCAACCAATCCAAGTGTTTCGCCTTTAAAAATTTCAAAACTCACATCATCCACTGCAGTGAAATAGGATTTAGGCTTACCGAATAAATTTAGTTTACCGGCAAACTTTACTACAAGGTTTTCAACCCGAACTATTGAGTCATTTCGTTCCTGGGTATGATCGTTACTAACCTCGTGCCTCTTATTTTCCACTACTTTCCTGCCCTGATCTTCGGGATTATCAGTTCTGCCTTCGATTCCCATAAAATCACTTACGGTGGGTAAGCTTTCATTTTTTGGATGTTGCGCTGGCCTGCACGCAATCAACGCTTTTGTATAACTGTTTTGTGGGTTATTGAAAATATTGAACGCTGTATTCTGTTCAACAATTTCACCTTTATACATGATCGCTACCCGATCTGCAATTTCAGCAACCACTCCAAGATCATGGGTAATGAAAATCACTCCCATGTTTTCCTGCTGTTGCAGTTCCCTGATAAGATTAAGAATTGTTTTCTGAACTGTTACGTCCAACGCTGTTGTTGGTTCATCACAAATCAGTAAAGAAGGATGGCAACACATGGCCATAGCAATCATTACCCGTTGTTTTTGTCCTCCGCTTAATTCATGGGGATAACGGCTGAAGATTTTTTCCGGCTCAGGCAGTTTCACTTTTTCAAACCATTCAATCGTTTGCTTCCTGGCGTCGGCGGAAGAAATCTTTTTATGTATCAACAATGCTTCCATCACCTGTTTGCCACAGTTCATCACCGGGTTCAATGACGTCATTGGTTCCTGGAAGATCATTGCAATTTTAGAACCCCGGATGGCCCGGATTAGCCTGCTGTTCGCGCCAACCAGGTTTACCGGCAGTGAATCCTGTTCATGAAAAATAATTCTTCCGTTTTTATAATTTGCCGGTGGCTGTGGCAGTAATTGTAAAATAGCAAGAGACGTAACCGATTTACCTGAGCCGCTTTCCCCAACTACTCCAAGAATTTCACCTCTATTTACCTGCAAAGAAATATTTTTTACTGCATTGGTGACTTGCTGTTCGGTAATAAAATCCACCGACAAATTTTCTATGCTTAACAATGGGTGCATGTTAGTTCGTACAGGGGCCGTTTAAAATTTTAATAGATAATTTTTTTGGAGGAGTAGGATAATAGGCCATGCATACCATGCAATTCTGAACGGATGTGGTATCTACAGTAAAATAAAATTCGTCTCCCGCTTTTAATGAATCCGGAAATGTACACTTACTCCCTAGTTCAAAAACATTCTTGTAAGTTTTGCCAGAGGTTTCGTCATTCCAGTTCGCTACTACCATCGAGGTATCGAAGTTGCTGCTTTGAATACTGATGGTATAGTTCATGCAAAGCTCTTTAATCTCAAGCCTGCCTTTATAACAACCATTTGGTAGTTGTTTTTGTTTGCATGCTTTATTTGAAGCACTTATTAAAATGAAAGAAAAAACCAGCAATATTAATTTCATCCGATTTTTTATTTAATTCCTGCGACTGTTCAACTGTATTAGAACCTTAGGTGACGAACGGTTACTCCTTTATTAATTAATTGCTTTAAGGAGTCGATACCAATTTTTAAATGACGTTCAACAAACTGCTCGGTAACCTTTCTGTCGCTTTCTTCGGTTTTTACACCTTCGGGTACCATTGGTTGATCACTTACTAACAGTAATGCACCGGTTGGAATTTTATTATAAAAACCAACTGCAAAAATGGTTGCGGTTTCCATGTCAATAGCATAGGCCCTTATTTCCTGCAGGTAGTCCTTGAACTCTTCATCATGCTCCCATACCCTGCGGTTTGTAGTGTATACAGTACCTGTCCAATAATCAACCTCATAGTCGCGAATGGTTGTTGAAATTGCTTTTTGTAAAGCAAATGCCGGTAGAGCGGGCACCTCAGGAGGAAAATAATCGTTTGAAGTTCCCTCGCCGCGGATTGCTGCAATGGGAAGAATCAGGTCGCCAAGTTTATTTCTTTTTTTTAATCCGCCGCATTTTCCCAGGAATAGAACCGCTTCGGGTTCGATTGCAGTGAGTAAATCCATAACAGTTGCAGCAGTTGGACTACCCATTCCAAAATTGACGATAGAAATTCCATCAGCTGTGGCACACTGCATGGGTTTATCCAGGCCAACAATATCAACATTGTTCCATTCGGCGAAGGATTTTACATAGTTACTGAAGTTGGTAAGTAAAATAAACTTTCCAAAGTTTTGCAGGGACTGACCTGTATATCTCGGTAACCAGTTCTTTACAATATCTTCTTTGGTCTTCATGCTACGAATTTAATCATTAGGTTTGATGGATGATAGTTGTGCAGTACCCGGAGCCGCAATTCAGGATGAAAAATGAAAATGGGAAAAAGTACATTTTTGATGGTATTCGGAAAGTATGGCTATTACTTACAGAAGAAGAATGGGTACGACAGAATTTTGTAAATTACCTCGTTACAGAATTAAAATATCCATCTACAGTCATTGCGTTGGAAAAAGAGATTTGGCTGAATGATTTGAAAAAGCGTTTCGATATTCTTGTTTATAATAGCCAGCACAAGCCGTGGATGTTGATTGAATGTAAAGAACCGAATGTGAATCTTGGTGATGAAGTTCTGCAGCAGGTATTGCGATATAATATAAGTGTGCCGGTAGAGTATATTGTCATTACAAACGGAAAGACCACTGTAGGGTGGAGGCGGGAAGGTGAACTGAGCTTATTGAAACAAATGCCAGCCTGGAATGGACATATTTGATAACATACGACGCAATATGAAGTTTGCTTTGTGCCTGTCTATTCACACCTTAAACTGCCGTAAGTGATGATCATCATGTTTGTACACAAACTGTCCCACTTCTTCTTTGCTCATTTTTCCAAAGAACCAATGAACAAACCGGATTGAATAATTTTCATATTCTTCAATCAACGCTATCCAATTATTTTTTTCAGCAGTTACATCACCGGTAATTTCTTTTACCTTAAATATATTGGACGTTGGCGCGTTTTTCGGGAATGCCTTGTTTTCATCAAGTATATTCTTTAATGCTGACTTACCGAATAATCGTCCCATAAAAACACGGTTATGTTTTATTTTTCCCAGGTACAACTCTTCACACAGCACACAGTGCCTTAACATTTGATAAAGGTTCATTTGTCCCCACTGGGCCTGGCTATGCTCATCAAGTATATTGATTCGGGTTATTAATTCCTCTCTTGTTACTTTATCTAAAACTGATTTCATAATTAATTTATTACCTGGATTCAAAAATGAAAGAATGTATGGTAGTTGTTGGGGTGTGTTGGCGACAAAAAAGAGGTTTTTTGCGCAATGATCAAAAAAAGAACAATGGATTAAACAATTGCCAATACAGCTTTATCTGCCAAAATGAAAACTGCCATACCTGCCACATCAATCAAAAAATGGTTAAGAACACAGCCTCGTAAGCTTTTTGTTTTGTAATAGCAGATCCAAAATAAAGCGCCGATGAAAAAAGCCCCGGCAAACCCGACCAGGCCTGCTACTCCAGGACTGTTTACACCAAAAACCAAAGAATGGCTTGCTGCAAATGTTATTGAAGAAAATAAAAAAGATAACAAAGGCACATTACTGATTTTACTGACTAGGCCACGCCAATAAATTTCTTCCATAAATGGATTTACAAGACAAATGATAGAATTCAATATGAGCCAGTAGTTCCATTTTAATAACCTGAGGTTGGGAAGGAAAATAAAAATGAAGATCGATGTAACAACAGGGATAAACACTAAATTCCATGTCCAGTTTTTTGATTCTGAAAACATTTTCTTTATATCCTGCCCCTTTAATAGTAAAACCATGGAAATAATTAGCCAAATGGCATAAAACGCGGTTACAAAAATCCATGCAGTTTGTTTGTTGCTACCCAGTTGCTTTGCCAGGATGTGTCCCGCCAATAGAAGAAATGAAACCGAGACAACTATTTTCCATCGCAAAGATTTTACATACTCCATGTAAATAGTTTTATATTCTTGGAGCTGAATGGTGAATTTTTAATTAGATCTGAGTAACTTGTAATTCAGTGATGCGGCATCAATTAACCTTTTGTCTTGCTTTTTTTATATAACAGAACTGAAAATCTGCCTGGTGCTATACTGATAAAAACATAACCCATAATTCCGCTGGGGCCTGCTTTAACATATACTGCATAATATGCACAAACTAATGATGCAACAAAAAGTAATACGGTTAACAGTAGTTTGATTTCTGAAACTTTTGTACGCATTTACAACTCTGGTATACTAAAGATAAAAAAGAAACCCACGCAGGGCACGTAGAGTTATTTCCTCTGCGTCCTCTGCGTCTCAGCGTGACATGTTTTTCTCACTCTCCATCCATGCCACTTTTTGTTCTGAATGATGGGGCTTGCCAATGATATCTTTGTACAACTCGGGTCTTCTTGCTTTTTTATACCGGTAACCACCAGCCTGTGTTAGTTTTTCAGGATTGATGTTCGCAATAACAAAATCGTCATCCAGCTTCCTGCATTCGGCAATCACATCTCCAAAAGGATCTATGATCATGGAGCAACCATTTTTCAACTGGTCCTCATCCATCCCAATGGGATTGGAAAAAACAATATAAGCTGCATTATCGTAAGCTCTTGAAGGCAGCCATTTCATTAGCCAGTCGCGACCCTTCATTCCATCAAACTCTATACGCAATGAGGTTGGATCGGCTTCACGGTTCTGCCAAAGAATGGGGTCCACAAAACCTGCACCTGGTCTTGTGGAAGGTGTGCACATTGTTACATGCGGCATGAAGATGATATCGGCGCCAAGTAAATTAGTAGCTCTGACATTTTCAATGATGTTATTATCGTAGCAAATGAGAATTCCGCACTTCCAGCCATACAAATCAAATACACAATAACTATTGCCCGGAGTAATATGAGGATTGATAAAGGGGTGTAATTTCCGGTATTTAGCTACCAGTCCGCTCTTATCAACGCACACGTAGCCTTTGTAAATTTTATCATCCTTGTCTTTTTCAAACAGTCCCGCAAGGATAGCTATGTTGTACTGAGTGGCAATTTTTATCAACCGTTGAATGCTTCTTCCTTCCGGAATTAATTCTGAAATATCCAGCATACCTGTTTTGGAAAGATGCCGTGCAAACGTGTAGCCTGTAATAGAACATTCATGGAAGCAGATAGCCTGCGCACCCTCGGCTGCTGCTTTTCCTGTTAAGGCTTCAATTACATTCAGATTGTATTCTTTGTCGCCGCTTTTGTTTTCAAATTGTGCAGTAGCTATTTTGATCGTCTTCATGGTAAGTTAATTTATGGTCCAGGAACCAGTGCAAGTAAATTAATTTATTTGTAAAGCATTTGTTTTCTAAAAAACGGTGTAAAAAGAAAGCTTAATAATTTATCTTTCACTCAACCTCAGGAGCTTTCTCCATTCAATGACAAATAAAATGGGCAAACTGAAGGATATTTTGATTTATATATTTGCCTTTGAAGTAATCAGTCAATAAAAACCAAATGAAAAAATTACCGTTATTATTATCATTGCTTATTAGTTTGGTTTCGCACGGCCAAATCCAAAACTCAATAAAGAAAGAAAAGATAAAGAACCTCTTTGTCCTGATGCACCAGGATTCGCTGATCATTAAAACTCTCGATGGTATGTCTTCCTCTATGGTGAAAAATATGTCAGCCATGTTAAATGACACAATCTATACTAATCATGGAATTGATGTTTCAAAGTTCACCCAAAAGTTGATGGAGAGAAGTATGAAAAGATCAAAGGAAAATGCCTTGAGATTATTGAACGAGGACATGGTTGATATCTATGACAAGTACTTCACGATTGAAGAAATTGAGGATTTTACCATTTTTTATAAATCCAGATCTGGACAAAAGATGCTGAACCAAATGCCGGACATTACGAAGGATGTTATGGCAATTATGAGTACTAAATATCAAAAGGAATTCCAGCAGTCGTTTATGAAAGACATAGAGGAAATAAAAAACGAGATTTCGGAAAAAGTGAAGACTGAACAGAAATAGACCTGTCGTTAACGATTCGGCCTTTATGGTGTTGTCGTAGCATATGGTAAACGAAAACACAATGAGCTGCACGAAGTGAATTTGGAGTGATCATTACACCCAATTTAAATTCCCGTTCTGCCTGTGCAGCATTGTGCAATGCGGACCTGGAAAATTAGATGACATCCATTAACAAAATCCTGTATCAGGAATGAGATACTGTGTTTACGTTGTAGAGTTATCGAAACGGGTGTTTACCGAAAACTCTAAATTCCGTTTAGCTAACCCACAGTTCAATGGGGTACTGGAATGCCTTTATGTCGGAATGACCAGTAAAACGCCGGCGGAAAGGTTTAAACAACACAAAACCGGGTATGTCAACAAAAAAGGTTACAAGCTATCGGCGTATGTCGTGCAGAAATATGGCACTTACCTGCGCCCCAGTTTATACGATCATATAAACCTGAAACCAATGACCCGTGAACAGGCATTACTTATGGAGAAAAAACTTGCATTGGATTTACGAAGGCAGGGATATGCCGTTTGGTTCAATTAAATACTAGCAGAGCTTTCTGCACATGATATTTACAGTTACATAAATTAGGGCCTTTTCAAAGAATGTGCCTTTTAATAAAATATCCATTACAAGCCCAACCTTCCTCCAGGTAATAATACTAATGCTTTAATAGATCACAAAAGCTCTTCAAATAAACTAAGTCATCATAAACAGCTTAGAGCGGCCCATAATAAATAATAAGAGCTATTTTTATAATCTGACCTGTCAAATTCTTTTGCCTTAATGAAACCCTTAATCCTTCAATAACTTGTTGTGAGTTTGCCCGACTGTATTGTGTTTTTGGAATAA
>Ga0207650_10001191_pt1 | contig 19101 bp, 10 predicted proteins | sample KBSS63metaG_FD_184325 | JGI IMG/M metagenome (GOLD analysis project Ga0207650, IMG submission 184325) | Switchgrass rhizosphere microbial communities from Kellogg Biological Station, Michigan, USA - KBS S6-3 metaG (SPAdes) (version 2) | ecosystem: Host-associated > Plants > Roots > Rhizosphere...
AATCCCTGCTCCCAAGGCCGGCGTGGTCAAGAGCCTGAAAGTGAAGCTGGGCGACCGCCTGAAAGAAGGCGACGAACTGCTGGAACTGGAAATCGAAGGGGCTGCTGATGCAGCGCCTGCGGCGGCGCCTGCCGCCGCTGCCGCACCCGCGCCTGCTGCTGAAAAACCTGCTGCTGCCGAGGCCCCTGCAGCCCCTGCGGCTGCAGAACCTGCCGCCGCCAGCGTTCAGGACATCCACGTCCCGGACATCGGCTCGTCGGGCAAGGCCAAGATCATCGAGCTGCTGGTCAAGGTCGGCGACACCGTCGAAGCCGACCAGTCGCTGATCACCCTGGAGTCCGACAAGGCCTCCATGGAAATCCCTTCGCCGGCCGCCGGCGTGGTGGAAAGCATCGCGGTCAAGCTGGAAGACGAAGTCGGCACCGGTGACTTCATCCTCAAGCTGAAAGTACAAGGCGCTGCGCCTGCAGCCGCTCCAGCACCGGCCGCCGCTCCGGCTGCCAAGGCTGAAGCTGCTCCGGCTGCTGCCGCCCCTGCGCCTGCTGCAAAAGCTGAGGCCGCTCCGGCCCCTGCTGCTGCCGCACCTGCGCCAAGTGGTGCCAAGGTTCACGCCGGTCCTGCCGTGCGTCAATTGGCCCGTGAATTCGGCGTTGAGCTGAATGCTGTGTCGGCAACCGGCCCTCACGGCCGCGTGCTGAAGGAAGACGTGCAGGTCTACGTCAAATCCATGATGCAAAAAGCCAAGGAAGCGCCGGCTGCCGGTGGCGCTACCGGTGGTTCGGGCATTCCGCCAATCCGCACCGTGGACTTCAGCCGCTTCGGCGAAACCGAAGAAGTGCCGATGACCCGCCTGATGCAAATCGGCGCGTCGAGCCTGCACGCGAGCTGGCTGAACATCCCGCACGTGACTCAGTTCGACCAGGCCGACATCACCGACCTGGAAGCTTTCCGCGTTGCGCAGAAAGCCGTGGCCGAGAAGGCCGGCGTGAAACTGACCGTGCTGCCACTGCTGCTCAAGGCGTGTGCGCACCTGCTCAAGGAACTGCCGGACTTCAACAGTTCGCTGGCGCCAAGCGGCAAGGCGATCATTCGCAAGAAATACGTACACATCGGCTTTGCGGTCGACACCCCGGAAGGCCTGCTGGTACCGGTCATCAAGAACGTCGACCAGAAGAGCCTGCTGCAGCTTGCCGCTGAGGCTGCTGCGCTGGCTGCCAAGGCCCGTGACAAGAAGCTCACCGCAGACGACATGCAAGGCGCGTGCTTCACCATCTCCAGCCTCGGTCACATTGGCGGCACTGGCTTCACGCCAATCGTCAACGCGCCGGAAGTGGCGATCCTGGGTGTGTCCAAGGCCACTATCCAGCCAGTGTGGGACGGTAAAGCGTTCCAACCGAAGCTGATGCTGCCACTGTCGTTGTCCTACGATCACCGCGTGATCAACGGCGCCGCAGCTGCACGCTTCACGCAGCGCCTGAGCCAACTGCTGAACGACATCCGCACTATCCTGCTGTAAGCCGCAGCGGCCTCCTCCGCACCGAGGAGGCCTGGCGGCAACGATTTTCGAGCGCCACGCTCGTACCTCAACCCCGCCACTTGGCGGGGCTTTTTTTGCCTGCGTTCCGCGCCTGAATTTGGACAATACAAACAGGTTTGTACACCTTCCATCGCTCCGATTGAAGAAACCCCTCACGCGGCCGATAACCCCCTTATAGCACTTAGCCTTCATCCTCTCTTGTCAGCCCGCGCCGCATGATGCAACCTTGCCGCAGGCAACCGAAAAGAGGGCGTGAGCCCGGCGCCAAGTGCGTTATTTCAAGTGAGTCTCCCCATGAAAAGCCAGCCCGATGTCGCCCGAATGGCGGCCGAGGTAGTGACGCAGTTACCGGTGCCTTCGCGCCTCGGTATGCTGCGTTTCGAGCGGCTTAATGAGGCAAGCTGGGCCCTTCTTTACCTCGACCCCAATTGCGAACGCCAATTCGGCCTGTCAGCCGTCGAGCTTTGCGCCCTGATCGGTACGCCATATGCCAGCCTGATGGAGCCCCAGGCGCGCTACGAATTGCACGACACCATCCAGCAGCAACTGGCCCTGAGCCCTCACTATCTGGTGCGCTACACCCTGCACACCAGCGACGGCCCACTGAGCCTGCTGGAAATGGGCGAAGCCTACAAACAACACAATCGCCACCTGCTGCGCGGCTACCTGATGGTGGTCGATGGCCTGTTCAGTGAAATCCCCACTGCCGTTCCCACGGCAGACCTGGAAAACCAGAACAGTCGCCTGCAGATCGCCCTGGAGCTCAACCAGCGCGCCCAACAGGAACAGCTGCAGCATCTGGAGCGAGTGCGCGCCCAACAGGAGTTGATCCTGCTGCTGGCCCGACAGCGCTACACCACCCATAACTCGTTGCAAGAAGCGGCGGAGCTGATCACCCGCAGCGCCTGTGACATCTACCGGATCGACTGCGCCAGCATCTGGAACCTCGAAGGCCAACGCCTGGTGCCCATCTCGGCCTACCACCGCGACGACCAGCAGCACCACCTGCCCGAATCCATTGACGCAAGCTGCTTCCCGGATTACCTCGAAGCCCTGCACACCAGCCGCGCCATTGACGCCACCAACGCCTTACGCGATCCGCGTACCCGGGAAATGGCCGAGAACAAAGACATTCACGCCATGCTCGACGCAAGCATCCGCGTCGATGGCCAGGTAGTCGGCGTGCTGTGCCTGGAACAAAGCGGCTGCACGCGCGCCTGGCAGGCCGATGAAATTGCCTTTGCCGGCGAGCTGGCGGACCAGTTCGCGCAAGTCATCAACAACCACAACCGCCGCACCGCCACCAGCGCCCTGCACCTGTTCCAGCGCGCCGTGGAGCAAAGTGCCAACGCCTTTCTGCTGGTCAACTGCGACGGCGTGGTGGAGTACGTCAACCCGAGCTTCACCGCGATCACCCAGTACAGCGCCGAAGAAGTCCACGGCCACCGCCTGGCGCAATTGCCGGCACTGGAGAACCTCAGCGAATTGCTTTTCGACGCACCGTCGAGCCTCGCCAAGAGCAACAGCTGGCAGGGTGAATTCAAGAGCCGGCGCAAGAACCTCGAACCCTACTGGGGCCAGTTGTCGATTTCCAAGGTGTACGGCGACAACCGAGAGCTGACGCATTACATCGGCATCTACGAAGACATCACCCAAACCAAGCTGGCCCAGCAGCGCATCGAGCGCCTGGCCTACACCGACAACCTGACCAACCTGGGCAACCGCCCGGCGTTCATCCGCAACCTCGATGAACGCTTTGCACGTGACAGCGACAGCCCGATCAGCCTGTTGCTGGTGGACATCGACAACTTCAAGCGCATCAACGACAGCCTCGGCCACCAGACCGGCGACAAACTGTTGATCAGCCTCGCCCGCCGTTTGCGCAATAGCCTGAGTACCGGCGGCAGCCTGGCGCGCTTTGCCAGTAACGAGTTTGCGGTGTTGCTCGACGATACCGACCTGGAGACCGGCCAACTGGTGGCCAGCCAACTGCTGGCGACCCTCGACAAACCGATGTTCGTCGACAACCAATTGATCAGCGTCACCGGCTCCGTGGGCCTGGCCTGTGCGCCGCTGCATGGCCGCGACCCGCAAACCCTGATGCGCAACGCCGGCCTGGCCCTGCACAAGGCCAAGGCCAACGGCAAACACCAGGTACAAGTGTTTACCGAAGCGCTGAACGCCGAGGCCAGCTACAAGCTGTTCGTCGAGAACAACCTGCGCCGCGCCCTCACCCAGAACGAATTGGACGTGTTCTACCAGCCCAAGCTGTGCCTGCGCAGCGGCCGCCTGCTGGGCATGGAAGCACTGTTACGCTGGAACCATCCGGAAAAGGGCATGATCCGCCCCGACCAATTCATCAGCGTGGCGGAAGAGACTGGGCTGATCATCCCCATCGGCAAATGGATTGCGCGCCAGGCTTGCCGCATGAGCCGGCAGTTGACCGCCGCAGGCATGGGCAACTTGCAGGTGGCGATCAACCTGTCACCCAAGCAGTTCTCCGACCCGGACCTGGTGGCCTCGATTGCCACGATCCTCAAGGAAGAACGGCTGCCGGCCAACCTGCTGGAGCTGGAGCTGACCGAAGGCTTGCTGCTGGAGGCCACAGAAGACACGCGCCTGCAACTCGACCAGCTGAAAAGCTTCGGTCTGACCCTGGCCATGGACGACTTCGGCACCGGTTACTCGTCGCTGAGCTACTTGAAAAAATTCCCCATCGATATCATCAAGATCGATCGCAGCTTCATCCACGAAATCCCGGATAACCAGGACGACATGGAAATCACCTCCGCCGTGATCGCCATGGCCCACAACCTCAAGCTCAAGGTCGTGGCCGAAGGCATCGAGACCGCCGAGCAACTGGCGTTCCTGCGCCGGCATCGTTGCGACGTGGGCCAGGGTTACCTGTTCGACCGGCCAATCCCCGGCGCAGAGCTACTGGCGATGCTCAAACGTTACCCGCGCGGGCCAATCGCCTGACAGCGTCGTAACACTCGGGCACACTGGCGGTCTGAATCTTTACTGCTAACTCAACCTGACGAGAGGACTGATCATGGTCTTGCGCTCGGAAATTCTGGTGAACAAAAACGTGCTGCCTACTCAAGAACAAGCTCTGCCTGGTCGTGAAACCCCAATGGCGCTGCCAGAGACGCACTTCGTCAACGGCAACCCGCTGCTGGGTCCGTTCCTCGATGACGTCGGCTTTGCAATCTTCGGCCTGGGTTGTTTCTGGGGCGCCGAGCGCAAGTTCTGGCAACGCGACGGCGTGGTCAGCACCGTGGTCGGTTACGCCGGCGGCTATACGCCGAACCCGACCTATGAAGAAGTCTGCTCGGGCCTGACCGGCCACAGCGAAGTGGTGCTGGTGGTGTATGACCAGGCCAAGGTGAAATACGAAGACCTGCTGAAAATGTTCTGGGAACTGCACAACCCGACCCAGGGCATGCGCCAGGGCAACGACATCGGCAGCCAGTACCGTTCGGTGATCTATGCGACCACCCCGGAGCAACTGGCGGCGGCAAAGGCCAGTGCCGAGGCTTATCAAGGTGAATTGACCAAGGCCGGCCTGGGTGTGATTACCACAGAGATCGAAGAGGCGCCGACGGTGTACTTCGCCGAGACCTATCACCAGCAGTACCTGGCGAAGAATCCGCAGGGCTATTGCGGGATCGGCGGCACGGGCGTGACCTGCCCAATCTGACGCTATACCCAGACGAACAGGGTTATGTAGTGAGCGGGCTTGCCCCGCGCTGGGCTGCGAAGCAGCCCCAATAAATCCACTGAGATGTTTCAGGCAAACCGCAGTGTGAGGTTTTGGGGCTGCTACGCAGCCCAGCGCGGGGCAAGCCCGCTCACTACAGTTATTCAGCGATCAGCCAATCCATCTGCCACCCACCCTGGGTCTGGCCAAGCTTCTTGGACAACCACGGCAGCAGCTCACGCAGTTCCTCTTCCAGACCCCACGGCGGGTTGGCGATCGCCAGGCCCGAGCCGGTCAGGGTGTTGGGGGTGTCCAGCGGGTGCACCAGCAATTCCACACGCAACAACTTTGGTGCACCGGTACCGGCCAGGTCCTGGTAGAAACGGCGCAGCATGCGCTGGTCCTTGACCGGGTACCAAATGGCCGCGACGGTCTGGCGCATGCGGCCCACGGCTTCCTTGAGGGATGCGGCGCAGCGTTGCATTTCGTCGAGCTTCTCGAACGGCGGATCGATCAGCATCAACGCGCGCTTTTCCGGCACCGGCAGCAAGGCACGCGGCACATGCCAGCCTTCGCCCAGGTGCACTTTGACGCGGCGATCACCCTTCATGTTGTCCTTGAGCAGCACGCCGTCTTCCGGGTGCTTTTCATTGAGCAGCACTCGGTCCTGGGGCCGCGTCAGGCGTCGCGCCAGCTCCGGCGAACCGGGGTAGTAGCGCAACTCGCCATCCGGGTTCATCTCATGCAGCACGCGCATGTAGTCGGCGGTCAGCGGCGGCAGGTCGCTTTCGCCCCACAAGCGGGCGATGCCTTCCAGGTACTCACCGGTGCGGTTGGCCTGGTCGCCCTGCAGGTCGTACAGGCCAATGCCGGCGTGGGTGTCGAGGTAGGCGAACGGCTGCTCCTTGCGCGACATCAGGGCGATGAGACGGGTCAAGGTCAGGTGTTTGAAGACATCGGCATGGTTGCCGGCGTGAAAGGCGTGACGATAATTCATGGTTGCTCCTGCGCAGGGGGCGAAGTTTACCTTTTACGCGGGCTCAAGTGCAGGGCGGCGTGCCGGGCGGTGCTTATGTCGAAAAGGCAGGCTTGCGACTGAAAAAAATCTAAATGCCGGCGCCGGGGCGGATTTATTGTGGCGATCCACCATCCAGGGAGGTCAGTAACCCCATGAAAGACGCCACCATCGCGCTGCACCACGGCTTCAAGTCGGACCCGACCACCAAGGCCGTCGCCGTGCCGATCTACCAGAACGTCGCGTTCGAATTCGACAACGCCCAGCACGGCGCCGACCTGTTCAACCTGGATGTGCCTGGCAACATCTACACGCGGATCATGAACCCCACCAATGACGTGCTGGAGCAGCGCATCGCCGCGCTCGAGGGCGGTATCGCAGGCCTGGCGGTATCGGCGGGCAGCGCGGCCATCCACTACGCGATCCAGACCCTCACCCGGGCGGGCGACAATATCGTCACCACCCCGCAGCTCTACGGCGGCACCTACACCTTGTTCGCGCACTTGCTGCCGAGCTTCGGCGTCGATGTGCGTTTCGCCCGTGATGACTCAGCCGCCGCCATCGCGGAACTGATCGACGACAATACCAAGTTGGTGTACTGCGAAAGCATCGGCAACCCCGCGGGCAATATCATCGACATCGAAGCCCTGGCCAACGTCGCCCACGCCCGAGGCGTACCGCTGGTGGTGGATAACACCGTGGCCACGCCGATCCTGTGCAAGCCGATCCAGTTCGGTGCCGATATCGTGGTGCACTCGGTCACCAAATACATCGGCGGCCATGGCAACTCCCTGGGCGGCGTGATCGTCGACAGCGGCACCTTCCCCTGGACCGATTACCCGGACAAATTCCCCGGCCTCAACAACCCAGAGCCCGCCTACCACGGCGTGGTCTACACCGAAAAATTCGGCCCTGCCGCTTTCATCGCCCGCGCTCGCACCGTGCCGCTGCGCAATACCGGCGCGGCGCTGGCACCGATGAACGCCTTCCTGCTGTTGCAAGGTCTGGAAACCCTGGCCCTGCGCATGGAGCGCCATACCGAAAACGCCTTGAAAGTCGCGCAGTTCCTGCAAGGGCATGCCGATGTGGAGTGGGTCAGCTACGCCGGCCTGCCGGATCATCCGCACCACGCACTGGCGCAGAAATACCTGCAGGGCAAACCGTCAGCGATCCTGTCCTTTGGTCTGAAGGGTGGCTACGACGCCGGTGTACGCTTCTATGACGCACTGCAAATCTTCAAGCGTCTGGTGAACATCGGCGACGCCAAATCCCTGGCCTGCCACCCCGCCTCCACCACCCACCGGCAGATGAACGAGCAGGAACAAGCCAAGGCCGGCGTAAAGCCGGAGATGATTCGCCTGTCGGTCGGCATTGAGGCGATTGAAGACCTACTCGAAGACCTGCAGCAGGCGCTGGGTTCAACTCAGCTCTGAGGCCAGGTAGTCGGCCAGCGCCTGATAGTGGGTATCCGCACCGCGCGCGAAGTAGGCGACCTTGTGCTGCAAGGTCGTCGGTGCACAGGCGGTGTAGAGGTCGGGTCGTTGCTCTTCGAGCCATTGCAACAGGTTGTGGATAAGGGTGTGTGGCGATTGCTCAGCCAGGTGCTCCAGTAACGCTGATGGCACTCGCCACCATGGGCTGGCCTTGGCCGCAGTGACCGGGCCCGTCGCGCCCGCCAGCGACTGGCCATTGATCAGGTAGCGCTGGAAAACCGGCAATATCTCATCACTTCGCTGCTGAATGATCGGCAGAAACTGCGCCCCATCCCAAAAGCGCAAAAACACTTCCTGGCCATCCGGTAGGAACACCTTGGTCAGGCTTTGCAGGTGTGCAATCACGCTTTCCAGCGGGCTGGACGATACGGCCAGCCAGCCCCAATCCGTAGCATCAGTGGAAGCGGCCCACTCAAGGAATGGGCTGTCCGGCTCGACAACAGCCACATAGGGCATGACCTCCGCCCACGTCGCATAGGCCGTGCCGGCCCACACGGATTGTGGCGAGGTTCCGGCGGCAAGCGCTCGCCAAGCCTCCAGGGGCTTGGCGTCACTGGCAGCGCCCATGACCGCGAAGATCTGTTCACCCGCACGCAAGGGTTGAAGCATCGGCATACAGTCCTTTTAAGGTTGGGGTGCATTGCTGTGTCGGGGGAGATCGCACTGGCCGTTCTTGCAGCGCTCACACTCTTCGCAAAACGGTGCGCTGCGCTTGAAACTGGCCACTTGCACACGGCTCAGCGGCGCCGGAATCACGGCCAGTAACGTCTCTTTCACGCCAGGCATCAACGGTGCGGCCGCCGGAGCGGGCGAGCTGCCAAGCTGGATCGGCACACTGCTGAAAATCCCACCGGCCGACAGCGTGATCGACTGCCCACCCGCCTGGATCGTGACAGTCGCGCCCGCATCAATGACGACGCTTTGCCCTGCCCCTATCTGAATAGCCCGCTCGGCGCGCACCTGCTGCGAACCGGCGACCACCACGTGATCATCCTGCTTGAGCTGCGTCAGACGATTGCCGTGGGTAATGCGCTGCTCTTCACCGCGCAACTCATGGTGCGACTCGCCACCCACGGTGATACGACGCCCGTTATCGACCTGCACCTGTTGATCATGCAGTACATGCTGCGTCCAATCCCGCTGGGCGCGCAGGTAGATTTCCTCGGTGCCCTTGCGGTCCTCGATACGTAGCTCGTTGTAGCCACCGCCGCCCGGGCTGCTCTGGCTGCGCAAGATACTGCGGGTCTTGTCCGCCGGCAGGTCGAGGGGCACCTGGGTCGCCGCGTTGGGCAAACAGCCCATCACCAACGGCATGTCCATGTCGCCATTGACGAAACCCACCAGCACTTCCATGCCGACTCGCGGGATCAGCACCGAACCATAGCGATCATGCGCCCACCCACTGGCAACCCTCAGCCAGCAACTGGAATGGTCGTTATGTTCACCGGCACGGTCCCAGGCCAGTTGCACCTTGACCCGGCCGTACTCATCGCAATGGATTTCACTGTCGGCGGGGCCGGTCACCACGGCATGTTGATAACCCGAGATCACTGGGCGCGCATGCTCGTCCAGAGACGGGCGGAAAATCACGTCCCACGGCGCGGCGATAAAGTTGTTGCGATAACCCTGGCGAAAGTCCCCACCGGCGACCTCGGTCACAGCCTCTTCCAGGACTTGCGGTTGTTTACCCTCGTGGGTCACGTGTGTCGCCAACCACAGGCCATTCCACTCTTCCCGTGGGTGGGCCGCCAGCCTGAGGAACCTGCCGCTGGCCAATGCCGGTTCATCACCGTTGCCATGGGCGATGCGGTAATCACTGCGATGACGCTCCAGGCTTCGCTGCGCAAGGTATTTGCCATGGGCGCGGTCGCTGAAATGACCAGGGTAATCCTGCGTTTCAAGCGTCGGAAGCTGCTCGCCAGCGACCGCGCTTTCCAGGCCCAGGTTCGGCTTGCGAAAGTCGTAATCGCGCAGGTTCACAGCCGTGGTGCGGGTCTGCACCTGCACCGCAAACCGCTTGATTGCCGGGGTATCCGCCACCATCCCGGAACCGGGGGTGTAAGGCGTGGGCTGTTCGGGCTGGGCAAAGACCGTCTGGTCATCCCCAAACACCAGCAAATGCCCCTCGGCCGAATGCTGGAAGTGATAGTGAATGCCCAACTCCGCGCACAGCCGCTGAATGAACGCCAAGTCAGTCTCGCCAAACTGCACACAATACTCGCGCTCGTGGTAGGCACCGCTGAGCCGGAATTCGAAGCGGTCACTCTGGATGCCCTGCCCCTCCAGTACCTGCGCAACAATCTGCGGCACCGTCTTGTGCTGGAAAATGCGCTGGTGGCTGCTGTGCGCCAGATAGGCCAGCTGCGGCACAAGCGTCAGCTGATAACGCGTCAGGCGCCGTCCGGAATCGCCCTGAGCCACCCGGTAGACCAGCCCATGAACACCATGGCCCTGATCATCGAACCCGAGATACACCTGGCGATGCAGCAAGCCTTCCAGGTCGAGATCGGGCTGTTCGCTGACCAACTCGAGGTCAAAATGATAAGGCTGGCTGATGGATTCACGGCCCGTAAACTCGAACACCTTGAGTTCACTGGGCTCACCGTCGAGGGACAGGGTAAAGGCACTTTGATTGGCAGGAGCGAACATCCGGTGTTTCTCTGCGAGGGGTGGGGGGCTGATTTTGCATCACTGTTCCCCCCTCCTGGGCCCGCCCTGGACAAATCAGTAAAACCCTACACAAACGCGTCGGAATCCTCTTCGGAGCGGCGTAAAACACAGGTAAAAAAAGGCCCGCTATCCGTAGGACGCGGGCCTTTCTCTCAACTCAACAGGCGATTAATGCCCGACGAATCATTTGTTGAGGTTGTAGTCCTTCTCCGCCGCATCAAAACGCTCGACCATACCTGCGGTCGGTGCGCCCATCTTGCTCACGAAGTAGATCGCCAGGCTGGCGAAAATAAAGCCTGGAATGATCTCGTACAGCCCCAGCAGTTCGAAGTGTTTCCATACGATCACGGTGATCGCGCCGACCAGGATACCGGCCAGTGCGCCGTTACGGGTCATGTGTTTCCAGATCACCGAGATCAGCACCACAGGGCCAAACGCGGCGCCGAAACCGGCCCAGGCGTAGCTGACCAGGCCGAGTACGCGGTTGTTGGGGTTGGCGGCCATGGCGATGGCGATCAGCGCAACCAGCAGCACCATCAAGCGACCGACCCACACCAACTCAACCTGGGAGGCGTTTTTGCGCAGGAAGGTTTTGTAGAAGTCTTCGGTCAGGGCGCTGGAGCACACCAGCAATTGGCAGCTCAGGGTGCTCATCACGGCAGCCAGAATGGCCGACAGCAGTACACCGGCGATCCACGGGTTGAACAGCAGCTTGGCCAGTTCAATGAACACACGTTCGTGGTTTTCGGTCACAGGACCGGCCACTTCCGGGTGCGCCGAGAAGTAGGCGATACCGAAGAAGCCCACGGCCACGGTGCCACCCAGGCACAGGATCATCCAGGTCATGGAGATGCGACGTGCGTTGGCAATCGACTTGACCGAATCCGCCGCCATGAAACGCGCGAGGATGTGCGGCTGGCCGAAGTAACCCAGGCCCCAGCCCATCAGCGAGATGATGCCGATGAAGGTGGTGTTTTTCAGCATATTGAAGTTGTCAGGGTTCTTGGCTTCGATCGCCAGGAAGGTGGTATCGACACCACCGGTAGCCAGCAGCACGATGATCGGCGTAAGGATCAGCGCGAAGATCATCAGCGTGGCTTGTACGGTGTCGGTCCAGCTCACGGCCAGGAAACCACCGACGAAGGTGTAGGCAATCGTTGCAGCAGCACCGGCCCACAGCGCAGTCTCGTAAGACATGCCGAAGGTGCTTTCGAACAGGCGGGCACCGGCGACGATGCCGGACGCGCAATAGATGGTGAAGAACACCAGGATCACCACGGCGGAGATGATCCGCAGCAGGCCGCTTTTATCTTCGAAACGGCTGGAGAAGTAATCCGGCAGGGTCAGTGCGTCGCCGTTGTGCTCGGTCTGTACCCGCAGGCGACCGGCGACGAACAGCCAGTTGAGGTAGGCACCGACGATCAGGCCAATGGCAATCCAGCTTTCCGACAAACCAGACATGTAGATCGCGCCCGGCAGGCCCATCAACAACCAGCCACTCATGTCGGAAGCGCCGGCCGACAAGGCAGTCACCACGCTACCGAGGCTGCGACCGCCCAGGATGTAATCGGAAAGGTTGTTGGTGGAGCGATAGGCCATGAAGCCGATCAGCACCATTGCTGCGATGTAGATCACGAACGTGATCAGGGTTGGATTACTAACGCTCATAAGAGTGACGCCCTGGCTTTGTTTTTATGTAGCGACGGTCTGTCAGACGGCCACCCATTGGAAGTAGGTAGACGTAGCTGCGTGCCGCGCATTTATGACTGACGTTTCCCCAGGAAAGCCGTCAGCCGATGAACCGACCCGTGGAGGTGGTTGCACCTTGGCCGCGAATGCTATTCAACAAAGCAAATAAGGTGCAACCAGTTTCGCGAGAATAAGTTGCACCCAGGTGTGAAAAGTGCAAAACACCCCGTTTTTGCTCCTTTTCGGAGCAAGAACAGCCGATCTCAGAAGCAAACGCACCAGGACGAAGCGGATTCTGTCGAAGGCCAAATTATTTCCGATCAAGCGTTAGAAATTTCATGAACAAAATTGGTTGCACCCGGTTGCACCTATTCATGCGCAAAGCTAATCTGGCGGCCAGCTGATGCCACTCGGTAGTGGCACCCATGAGGATAACAAAATGGCTACGACCACCCTTGGGGTCAAACTAGACGACCCGACCCGCGAGCGCCTCAAGGCGGCCGCGACCTCCATTGATCGCACGCCGCACTGGCTGATCAAGCAGGCGATTTTCAATTACCTGGAGAAACTGGAGGGTGGTGCAACCCTGACTGAACTCAATGGTTTGAGCAGCAACGGCACTGACGACGCAGGCGACGTCCAGACGGATCACGCCCACCAGTGCTTCCTTGAGTTCGCTGAAAGCATCCTGCCGCAATCCGTGCTGCGCGCCTCGATCACCGCCGCTTACCGCCGCCCAGAGCCGGAAGTCGTGCCGATGCTGATCGAGCAGGCCCGCCTGCCGGCGCCAATGGCCGAAGCCACCAACAAGCTTGCTGCGTCGATTGCCGAGAAACTGCGTAATCAGAAAAGCGCCGGCGGCCGTGCCGGGATTGTTCAGGGCCTGCTGCAGGAATTTTCCCTGTCATCCCAGGAAGGCGTGGCCTTGATGTGCCTGGCCGAAGCGCTGCTGCGCATCCCGGACAAAGGCACTCGCGACGCGCTGATCCGCGACAAGATCAGCACCGGTAACTGGCAGCCGCACTTGGGCAACAGCCCGTCGCTGTTCGTCAACGCTGCGACCTGGGGCCTGCTGCTGACCGGCAAACTGGTCGCCACCCATAACGAAGCGGGGTTGACCTCGTCCCTGAGCCGCATCATCGGCAAGAGCGGCGAACCGATGATCCGCAAGGGCGTCGACATGGCCATGCGCCTGATGGGCGAGCAGTTCGTCACCGGCGAAACCATCGCTGAAGCCTTGGCCAATGCGAGCAAGTTCGAAGCCAAGGGCTTCCGCTACTCCTACGACATGCTCGGTGAAGCCGCGCTCACCGAACGTGATGCGCAGAAGTACCTGGCCTCGTACGAACAAGCCATTCACTCCATCGGCAAAGCCTCCCACGGCCGTGGGATTTATGAAGGCCCTGGTATTTCCATCAAGCTGTCGGCGCTGCACCCGCGCTACAGCCGTGCGCAGTACGAGCGCGTGATGGACGAGCTGTACCCGCGCCTGCTGTCGCTGACGCTGCTGGCCAAGCAATACGACATCGGCCTGAACATCGACGCCGAAGAAGCCGACCGCCTGGAGCTGTCCCTCGACCTGCTCGAGCGCCTGTGCTTCGAACCGCAACTGACCGGCTGGAACGGCATCGGCTTCGTGATCCAGGCCTACCAGAAACGTTGCCCGTACGTGATCGACTACGTCATCGACCTGGCGCGCCGCAGCCGCCATCGCCTGATGATCCGTCTGGTGAAAGGCGCGTACTGGGACAGCGAAATCAAACGCGCCCAGGTCGAAGGCCTGGAAGGCTACCCGGTGTACACCCGCAAGGTGTACACCGACGTTTCCTACATTGCCTGCGCACGCAAACTGCTGTCTGTGCCGGAAGTCATCTACCCGCAATTCGCCACGCATAACGCCCACACCTTGTCGGCCATCTACCATATCGCCGGTCAGAACTATTACCCGGGCCAGTACGAGTTCCAATGCCTGCACGGCATGGGTGAACCGTTGTACGAGCAGGTGGTAGGCAAGGTTTCCGACGGCAAGCTGAACCGTCCGTGCCGCGTGTACGCACCGGTCGGCACCCACGAAACGCTGCTGGCTTACCTGGTACGTCGCCTGCTGGAAAACGGCGCGAACACCTCGTTCGTCAACCGCATTGCCGACCAATCCATCTCGATCCAGGAGCTGGTGGCCGATCCAGTGGCCAGCATCGAGCAGATGGCCACGCTGGAAGGCGGCTTCGGCCTGCCGCACCCGCGTATTCCACTGCCGCGCGACCTGTACGGCAGAGACCGCGCCAACTCGGCCGGCATTGACCTGGCTAACGAACACCGTCTGGCATCGCTGTCCTGCGCCCTGCTGGCGACCGCGCACAACAACTGGAAAGCCGCACCGATGCTCGGTTGCGCTGCCAGCGAGCAAGCGGCGGCGCCGGTACTGAACCCATCCGACCTGCGTGATGTGGTCGGCCATGTGCAGGAAGCCACCGTCGAAGACGTCGACAACGCCATCCAGTGCGCCATCAGCGCCGGTCCGATCTGGCAGGCCACCCCGCCCGCCGAGCGTGCCGCGATCCTGGAGCGTGCCGCCGACCTGATGGAAGGTGAGATCCAGCCATTGATGGGCCTGCTGGCCCGCGAAGCCGGCAAGACCTTCGCCAACGCCATCGCCGAAGTGCGTGAAGCCGTAGACTTCCTGCGCTACTACGCGGTGCAGGCGCGCAACGATTTCACCAATGACGCCCACCGCCCACTGGGCCCCGTGGTGTGCATCAGCCCGTGGAACTTCCCATTGGCGATTTTCAGCGGTCAAGTGGCTGCCGCACTGGCCGCCGGCAACCCGGTATTGGCCAAGCCGGCCGAACAAACCCCGCTGGTCGCCGCACAAGCCGTGCGCATCCTGCTGGAAGCCGGCATTCCGGAAGGCGTGCTGCAACTGCTGCCGGGCCAGGGCGAAACCGTCGGTGCCCGCTTGGTAGGTGATGATCGCGTCAAAGGCGTGATGTTCACCGGCTCCACCGAAGTGGCGCGCCTGCTGCAACGCAATGTCGCCGGTCGCCTGGATGCCCAGGGCCGTCCGATTCCGCTGATCGCCGAAACCGGTGGCCAGAACGCGATGATCGTCGACTCCTCGGCGCTGACCGAACAAGTGGTCATCGACGTGGTGTCCTCGGCCTTCGACAGCGCTGGCCAGCGTTGCTCGGCCCTGCGCGTACTGTGCCTGCAGGAAGATTCGGCAGACCGCGTCATCGAAATGCTCAAGGGCGCCATGGCGGAATGCCGCCTGGGCAACCCGGAGCGCTTGTCCGTCGATATCGGCCCGGTGATCGATGCCGAAGCCAAGGCCGGCATCGAGAAACACATCCAGGCCATGCGCGACAAAGGCCGCAACGTTTACCAGGTGGCGATTGCCGACGGCGAAGAGATCAAGCGCGGCACCTTCGTGACACCTACCCTGATCGAGCTGGAAAGCTTCGATGAACTGCAACGTGAAATCTTCGGCCCGGTGCTGCACGTGGTGCGCTACAAGCGCAAAGAGATCGACCAGCTCATCGGTCAGATCAACGCTTCCGGCTACGGCCTGACCCTCGGCGTGCATACGCGCATCGACGAGACCATCGCCAAGGTGATCGACAACGTCAATGCCGGCAACGTCTATGTGAACCGCAACATCGTCGGTGCCGTAGTGGGCGTACAACCGTTCGGCGGCGAAGGCCTGTCGGGCACTGGCCCGAAAGCCGGTGGCCCGCTGTACCTGTATCGCCTGCTGTCGACTCGTCCTACGGATGCCATCGAGCAATCCTTCGTACGCGGCGACGCATTGGCCGCACCGGACGTGCGCCTGCGCGACGCCATGAGCCAACCGCTGACCGCCCTGAACACCTGGGCCGACAGCAATAAGCTCAGCGAACTGAGCGCCTTGTGCAGCCAGTTCGCCGCGCAATCGCAAAGCGGCATCACCCGCCAACTGGCCGGCCCGACCGGCGAGCGCAACAGCTACGCCATCCTGCCCCGCGAGCACGTGCTGTGCCTGGCGGACGTGGAAGGCGACCTGCTGACTCAACTGGCGGCGGTGCTGGCCGTCGGCGGCTCGGCGGTATGGCCGGAAACCGACCTGACCAAGGCCTTGTTCCCACGCCTGCCGAAGGAGATTCAGGCGAAGATCAAGCGCGTGGCCGACTGGACCAAGGACGAGGTGGTGTTCGACGCAGTTCTGCACCACGGGGATTCCGACCAGCTGCGTGCGGTGTGCCAGCAAGTGGCCCAGCGTGGTGGCGCGATTGTTGGGGTGCATGGTTTGTCCCAGGGCGAGACCGCGATTGCGCTGGAGCGGTTGGTGATCGAGCGGGCGTTGAGCGTTAACACGGCGGCAGCTGGCGGTAACGCCAGCCTCATGACTATCGGTTAACTGCCTGAAGGAATGCAGTCAGGCATGTGGGAGGGGGCTTGCCCCCGATAGCGGTGGATCAGCCAATACACTTGGTGACTGACACATCGCCATCGGGGGCAAGCCCCCTCCCACATTTGCCTGTGCATCACCCAAATCAATCTTGCTATCCAGCTTCTATTCGCACACTTAGACTCAGGCCAATTCCTCCAAAGGTAAGCCGCCATGTCCGAGACGCTGCTCAGTTCCCGCAATCTGGCTTTCGAGCTGTACGAAGTCCTCGATGCCGAGGGCCTGACCCAGCGCGAGCGGTTTGCCGAGCACACCCGCGAAACCTTCGACGCGGCCATCAGCACCGCCCGCACGATCGCCGAGAAGTATTTCGCCCCCCACAACCGCAAGAACGACGAAAACGAACCCCGTTACGAAGACGGCCAGGCGATCCTGATTCCGGAGGTGAAACCGGCGGTGGATGCGTTCCTCGAAGCCGGCTTTCTCAACGCGGCGCGTAGTTTCGAAGCGGGCGGCATGCAACTGCCCACGCTGCTGTCTCAAGCCTGTTTCGCGCATTTCCAGTCGGCCAACGCCGCCTCGACGTCCTACCCGTTCCTGACCATGGGGGCCGCCAACCTGATCGAAAGCTTCGGCACCGACGATCAGAAACAGCGCTTTCTGCAACCGATGATCGACGGCCGTTTCTTCGGCACCATGGCCCTCACCGAACCCCACGCCGGTTCATCGCTGTCGGATATTCGTACCCGCGCAGAGCCTGCGGCCGACGGCACGTATCGACTCAAGGGCAATAAGATCTTCATCTCCGGCGGCGATCACCCGCTGTCGGAAAACATCGTGCACATGGTGCTGGCGAAGCTGCCGGACGCACCGGCTGGGGTGAAGGGCATTTCGCTGTTTATCGTGCCCAAGTTCCTGGTCAACGACGACGGCAGCCTGGGCGAGCGCAACGACGTACTGCTGGCGGGGCTTTTCCACAAGATGGGCTGGCGCGGCACCACGTCCACGGCGCTGAATTTCGGCGATAACGGCCACTGTGTCGGCTATCTGGTGGGCAAGCCGCACCAAGGTTTGAGCTGCATGTTCCAAATGATGAACGAAGCACGCATCGGCGTGGGCATGGGCGCGGTGATGCTCGGTTACGCCGGCTACCTCTACTCCCTGGAGTACGCCCGCGAACGCCCGCAAGGGCGTCTGCCCGACAGCAAAGACCCTACGACCGCGCCGGTCTCGATCATCCAGCATGCCGACATCAAACGTATGCTGTTGACGCAAAAAGCCTACGTGGAAGGTGCCTTCGACCTGGGCCTCTACGCCGCACGCCTGTTCGACGACACCACCACCCTGGAAACCGACGCCGAGCGCAAGCACGCCCACGAACTGCTGGACCTGCTGACGCCCATCGTCAAATCCTGGCCCTCGGAGTTCTGCCTCAAGGCCAACGAACTGGCGATCCAGATCCTCGGTGGCCACGGTTACACCCGTGAATACCCGGTGGAACAGTACTACCGCGATAACCGCCTGAATCCGATTCATGAAGGCACCCATGGCATCCAGTCCCTGGATTTGCTTGGGCGCAAGCTGGCGCAGAACGGTGGCGCGGGCTTGAAGCAACTTATCAGGCTGATGGCCGAAACCGGTGCCCGCGCGCAGGAATACCCAAGCCTCAGCCCACTCAGGGAACCGCTGGAACAGTTGGTCAACCGCCTGCAAAGCGTGACGATCGGCCTGCTGACGGATCTCGCCCACGGCAAGGTCAACAGCAGCCTGGCGAACTCGGCGCTGTACTTGAAGGTGTTCGGGCATACGGTGATTGGCTGGCGCTGGCTGGAACAGGCGATTCGCGCCGAAGAAGGACTGGCCAAGGGCGAGGCGGCCGATGTGGCCTTCTATAAAGGCAAGCTCCAGGCCGCCCGGTACTTCCTGACCTGGGAAGTACCGAGCTGCCATCATGAGCTGGCAATTCTGGAGGCCCGCGATGATACGTGCCTCAGTATGCAAGATGAGTGGTTCTAAGGCGTTCCGATCGCCTTGGAAATCACATCGACCGTGGCGCTGACTTGCTCTTGGTAACGGTCGAGTTCCTGCTGGTGCGCCTGCTGCATTTCGATCTGCTCGGCGCACAGGTTCAGCGCCGCCAGCACCAGTAACTTGTCACCGATCAGGGTCGGGTACTTTTTCTTGGTGTTGGCCAGGGAGGCCTTGAGCAGGGTCACGGCGTGCATCAGGGTTTTATCTTCGCCGGCCGGTGCCTTGATCGAGTAATCCTCTCCGAGAATCGAAACGACCTTTATCCCTTCACTCATGCGCTGACAGGCCCTGCGCTCACACGCTCAACCAGCGCCTGGATACGCGCGGCGGTCGCGCCGTGTTTTTCTTCCTGCTCCATGAGGTTCAGTTGCAGGCTGTCGTTCTCATCCTTGGCACGCGCCAGTTCGGCCTTGAGGGATTCGTTGCTGCCCAACAGGTCCTGATTCTGCTGTACGAGGTCGCTGACCAGTTGTTCCAATTGGCTGAGGGATGCTTCTAACATTTTGATTTCTCGGGCTTTTTCAAAGGGCGGTGACGATAAAGAAAATTCACCTCGGATGCCAGGGTTATCCCCGGCGCGCA